>Ga0209709_10000784_pt1 | contig 29965 bp, 32 predicted proteins | sample ArcticOcean_MG_C_2_FD_187435 | JGI IMG/M metagenome (GOLD analysis project Ga0209709, IMG submission 187435) | Marine microbial communities from western Arctic Ocean - ArcticOcean_MG_CB4_136 (SPAdes) (version 2) | ecosystem: Environmental > Aquatic > Marine > Oceanic | place: Arctic Ocean... | reverse complement strand
TTTGTTGACTTGGTGGTTTTAGCGGAGAGGTTACACACGATCCCATTCCGAACTCGAACGTTAAGGGCTCCAGCGCCGATGGTACTATGTCTTAAGGCATGGGAGAGTAGGACATTGCCAAGTCTACTAAACGTGAAATATATTTGTCACTTTACAATTTAATTACCTTACTTATTATTATTTTATGAAAATTACTGTTGTTGGAGCTGGTTACGTCGGTCTAAGTTTGGCTGCTTTATTTTCTAAAAATCACTGTGTAATAGCCTTAGATATTGATCCTGAGAAAATAGAAAAAATAAATAAAAGAATTGCAATATTTGATGACGATTTATTAATAGATCTTTTTAACAATGAAGATCTTAACCTAAAAGCCACCTTAAACGAATCTGAAGCATACAGTCAATCTGACTATATTATAATATCTGCACCTACAAATTATGATCCAAATACTAATGCATTTAATGTAAGTATAGTTGAGTCCATTATAAAAAATATAATCCTAAGTGGAAATAATTGTCCAATAATTATTAAATCAACTGTTCCTGTAGGATTTACAGAAACATGTAGAGTAAAATTTTCAAAAAAAAATATATATTTTTCACCCGAATTTTTAAGGGAAGGAAAGGCTGTATATGATAATACTTATCCATCTAGAATTATTGTTGGAGGAACCAATGAAGAGGCAAAATTATTTGGTAAATTACTATTAGATGTCACCAATAAAAAATCATTCAATAAAATACCACTTTTGTTCATGGAATCATCAGAAGCGGAGGCAGTTAAATTATTTTCAAATACATTTTTGGCTATGCGAATAGCTTATTTTAATGAGTTGGATAGTTTTTGTGAAACAAATAAGCTAGATACAAAAAATATTATAGAAGGAGTTGGGCATGATAACAGGATTGGAAATTATTATAACAATCCATCATTTGGATATGGAGGGTATTGCTTACCAAAAGATACCCATCAATTATTAAAAAACTATAATAATGTTCCTAACAATATAATTACAGCAATTGTTGATGCAAATAAAACTAGAAAAGACTTTATTGCTGAGCAAATAATTAAAAAAAAACCAAAGGTTGTAGGTATATTTAGATTAATTATGAAAGAAGGCTCAGACAATTTTAGAGATAGTTCAATACAAGGAATTATCAGGAGAATAAAAGCAAAAGGTATTGAAACAGTAATTTATGAACCAATGTTAGAAGAAAAACTTTTTTTTGGATCAAAAGTTATTCCTGAATTAGAAATTTTTTTTAATATTTCTGATCTAATCGTAGCGAATAGGAATTCATCAGAATTAGACTCAGTTAGAGAAAAATTGTATACTAGAGACATTTTTCAAGAGAATTAATTTAGATTTTGACATAATGAATAATAAACAATACTTTCGTTTTTTTAACGCGGGGTGGAGCAGTCTGGTAGCTCGTCAGGCTCATAACCTGAAGGTCGTAGGTTCAAATCCTACCCCCGCAACCAACACATTTAAATTAAAAAAATTTACATAAAAATATCTTAATTGCTTCATATAAATTATACTTATAATTATCTAGGATAAAATATGAAACACTGGATTGTTGCAACCTATAAAATTAATGAGATCAAAAAAGTAGAAATCAATCTATCAAATCAAAATTTTGACTATTATTTACCAAGAATAATTTTTGAAAAAAATAATTCTAAAATCAAAGAAGAAGTACTCTTTCCGGGTTACATTTTTATTAATACTAGCTTTGAGAATTGCACACCTATTAGCAATACCATTGGTATTAAAGATATTATAAAATTTGGAAATTATATTCCATCGCTAACTAATAATCATATTAAAAGTATTGAGGCGATTGTAGAATCATCAAAATCAAATCCCAAAGTCGAAAAAATCGAAATAGGCCAAGAGGCAATTATTGCAAGTGGTCCTCTTAGAGGAAACTTGGTAAAAGTTTACTCACTTCCCTCAAGAAAAAGAGTCGAGGTTCTGTTACATATGCTCGGCTCTTTAAAAAAAGTTAATATTTCACAAAAAAGTCTTAAATTCTAAAAAGCTTTACTTTATTTCTTCTTTTGGCTACTGTTGTTCAACTGTTAAACGGTATGAATAACCTATTAAATCTGGGGCTTTTTTTATACCGTGCGGTAGCTATTTTGTCACACAATAATTTTTAAATTATTTTCAAAAATTTTTTATATCATGAGTTTTGATTATTATCTTTCAGTTGAATTATTGGATCTATTGCATATCCTTCAAAATAAAAAAAATTTATCTCAAAGACAATTAGCTAATGAGGTAGGCTTTAGTTTAGGCAAAGTAAATTATTGCTTGAAAGCTTTACTGGATATTGGATTCATAAAGATAAATCATTTCAATCTATCTAATCAGAAATTAAAATATACCTACATCATTACACCAAGAGGTGCTCAACAAAAAATAATTATAACAAAAAAATTTATTGCAAAAAAAATACAAGAATATGAAAAACTAAAAAAATATATATAAAAATAATCTTTATCTAAGAAGCAAGTAATAACATAAACTAAAATGTGATAAAGGCTATTATCGAATCTTGGTAATGTGTAGAATAATGTCTGATAAATTAACAATTCTGAGCTAAGTTTTATGGTTAAAAATAAAAAAATTGCCATTATTGGGCTTGGTTATGTCGGCCTTCCGTTGGCGGTCGAATTTGGTAAGGCTCGGCCAACGCTCGGGTTTGATATCAGTATGCTACGTATTGATGAGTTAACGTTAGGTAGAGATAGTACCCTGGAGGTAGCAGAAGAAGAAATGACAAGTGCTGCTCATTTAGCGTTCAGTTGTGATGCGGAAGATTTGGTTGACTGTAGTATTTTTATCGTCACTGTCCCGACACCAATTGATGATGTAAATCGACCTAACTTAACGCCTATAGTTAAGGCAAGTGAAACCGTTGCAAAAGCACTTAAGACTGGTGATATTGTTATTTATGAATCTACTGTTTTTCCAGGTTGTACTGAGGAGATTTGTGTTCCTATTCTTGAAAGACTGTCTGGACTTACATATAACAAAGACTTTTTCTGTGGCTACAGTCCTGAGAGAATTAATCCAGGAGACAAAGTTAACACGTTAACTAAAATTAAAAAAATTACCAGTGGATCTACACCAACTGTTAGCGCTGAAATAGATGATCTTTACAAAAGTATCATTAAAGCAGGTACTTTCCTGGCGTCAAGTATTAAGGTGGCTGAGGCGGCGAAGGTTATTGAGAATACACAGCGAGATTTAAATATTGCCCTGACCAATGAACTGTCAATAATCTTTGGCAGGCTCGATATAGATACTCTAGATGTCCTAGAGGCGGCCGGTAGTAAATGGAATTTTTTACCATTTAGGCCAGGCTTGGTTGGGGGACACTGTATTGGGGTAGATCCATATTATTTGACGCATAAAGCTGAGCAGGTTGGTTATCATCCTCAACTCATTTTAGCTGGGCGTAAAATTAATGATGATATGGCTCAGTATATAGTTAAAAAAGTTATTCAAAAAATGCTTATAAATGGCATTGATGTGACTAAGAGTACAGTAGGAGTGTTAGGTATAACCTTCAAAGAAAATTGCCCTGATGTTCGTAATAGCAAAATCACTGATGTAGTATCCGAGCTGAAAAATTGGGGTGTGAATGTGGTTGTGGTTGACTCGTGGGCAGATCCATCGGAAGTTGAGCGGAATCATGGTATCAGTCTAGGAGATGTTAGCGCCGATCAGCAGGTAGACTCGTTAATTGTTGCGGTTGGACATAAAGAATTTCGTGATTTAGCTCCTGAGACGCTTCGTAGTTTTTGCAGGGGCCCCCGGCCAATATTGGCTGATGTAAAGTCCCTATATGAAAGAGCTGCACTTATTGATCTTGGGTTTTCAGTTTTCCGGCTTTAAAGTTCTCTGTTTGCCTCTACTTTGGGATGTATATGAAAAAAAATATTGCAGTTGTTGGTTGTGGTCACTGGGGGAAAAACCTGGTGCGCAATTTTTCAGAACTAGGGGCTTTGACTGCAGTTTGTGACCCTAATGCCGAGCTAGCTAAATACTATGCTGATCAACATGACGTAAACAATTTCTCTTTTGCTGAAATCATAAAGGATGCGGATATTGAGGGTGTGGCACTTGCCGTTCCCGCTCCCCTACATGCGTCGTTAGCCATTGAGGCAATGAATGGAGGAAAGCATGTCTATGTTGAAAAACCCCTAGCAATGAATCAAATAGAAGCGAGGCAAATGATTGATGCATCTAAAGGCCAAGGCGTTAAGTTGATGGTTGGACATCTTCTTCAATACCATCCTGTTTTTATAGCCGTCCGTGGACTTGTGGCGTCAGGTGAGTTAGGTCGCTTAAATTACATTTATTCGAATCGTTTAAGTTTTGGAAAAGTTCGCTCTGAAGAAGACGTCATTTGGAGTTTTGCTCCACATGATATATCCATGATTTTATCTTTGACGGGACAAGAGCCTGAGTCAGTCAGGACAGAATCGGCAAGCATCCTCCAGTCTAATATCGCAGATATAGCAACAGTGTATATGGCATTTACTTCTGGTCTAAAGGCTCACATTTTTGTGTCTTGGCTGCACCCCTACAAGGAGCAAAAGCTGGTTGTTATTGGAGAGTCCGCGATGGCTATTTTTGACGACACTCAACCTTGGGAGAAAAAGCTGGCATTGCATCGTCATAATATAGATCTTACTGGTGAGGTTGCTAATCTAGGTAAGTCTGATGTTCAATATATCGATGTCACTCAGTCTGAACCATTAAAAAATGAATGCCAACACTTTATTGATATAGTAAATGGACGTTTAATGCCCTTAACTGACGGCGATGAAGGATTAAGAGTACTCAATGTGTTATCTGCCAGTACATTGTCTCAAAATGAAAATAATGCCGTGAGAATAGAAAACCTATGAGCAAGTTATTTAAGGATGTATTCATACATGAGTCATCCTACGTTGATGATAATGTTGCAATCGGGAGAGGTTCTAAAGTGTGGCATTTTAGCCATATATTAGAGAATTGTCAGATTGGTGAGGACTGCTCTTTAGGCCAAAATGTTGTCATCGGACCCAGTGTGGTCATTGGTAATAGAGTCAAAATACAAAATAATGTCAGTGTCTATGAAGGGGTTACATTAGAAGATGGAGTTTTTTGTGGTCCGTCATGTGTTTTCACCAATGTTAATAACCCGCGTTCTGAAATTGTTCGAAAAGATGAGTATCGTAAAACGATAGTAAAGCGAGGCGCATCTATTGGCGCTAATGCAACCATTATCTGTGGGCATGATCTGGGTGAATACTGCTTCATTGCAGCAGGTGCAGTGGTCACTAAAGAAGTGCCTGCCTATGCACTCATGGCAGGAACGCCGGCAAAGCGTATCGGCTGGATGAGCAAAGCTGGTGGCAGACTCGCAGATGATTTAATTTGTCCAATTGATGGTACTGCCTATCGACAAGTTACCCCGAATGAAATTGAGGAGATGGTTTTATGAGTGAGTATTCCATGCCAACGCAGTTTATAGATTTAGCTGCACAACAGAAATTAATTAGATCTAATATCGACAATGCTATACAAAGAGTGCTGGATCACGGTCAATACATCATGGGACCAGAGGTCAAAGAGTTTGAAAGTAAATTGATTGGGTATACTGGGTCCAAACATGCTTTAACCTGTGCCAATGGGACCGATGCTTTGAGTCTTGTTTTGATGGCTTGGAATATTGGGCCAGGAGATGCTGTTTTTGTTCCCTCCTTTACATATATTGCGACCGCAGAGGCTCCAGCTCAACTTGGAGCAACACCATTTTTTGTGGATGTTAATGAAGATACCTTTAATTTAGATCCTAACAGTTTTAAACAAGCCATAATAGATTCACGCAAGCTTGGTTTAAATCCAGCTGCAGTAATACCTGTTGATTTGTTCGGACAGCCTGCGTCTATAGATATAATTTCGAATATAGCTAAACAAGAAAAGATTAAAGTTTTGATAGATGGAGCTCAAAGTTTTGGAGGGACATCCAAAAATAGAAAGGTCGGCTCAATGGGTGATGCTACAACTACAAGCTTTTTCCCTGCCAAGCCACTAGGTTGTTATGGAGATGGTGGCGCAATCTTTACTCAAAATGATTCCGATGCAGAATTAATAAACTCCATCAGACTTCATGGAAAAGGTGCTCACAAGTATGAAAACATCAGAGTGGGTATGAACTCAAGGATGGACACTATACAAGCAGCTATATTAATAGAGAAATTAAAAATATTTCCAAATGAATTGGTCGAGCGTCAAAGAGTTGCTGATTCATATACTAACCACATGCATCATATAGTCAAAACTCCTGTATGTGATAAAACCCTAACAAGTGCTTGGGCTCAATATACGCTAACTATAGATAATAGAGACAAGGTTCAAAAGATGCTTAAATTTAAAAACATACCAAGTATTATTTATTATCCTATTCCTTTGTCTAAACAGGACGGCTATTTAAAATATCCATCAGCAACATCAGGATTAAATATTTCAAATAAGCTGGCGAACAGAGTACTAAGTTTACCTATGCATCCGTATCTCAAAGAAAGTGAGATAGACAGAATATCAGAAGAAGTCTGCTCTATATTAATATCTTAAGATGTCATCGGACTTAGACAGCAAGCTACAAAATGGCTATTTAATATTTTACGGGTATTCATATACAAATATACCAGATCAAGTAGATGGTAATTTCATGTCTCGCATGAATTTCTATTTTAAAACATCATCACAAACTAATAAGATAAAAGAAAAAGTTAAAGTTAATCGGTATAGTGGATATCAAGATACTGGATGGGAGGCGAGTGATGTGGTTTTATTTGACCAGGACTCTGTAAAAAGCCTTATAATTGGGTACCCATCAAATGCTAAATATGTATTAATTAATTGCTCCAACCTTAGGCACCTTCATTGGATTGTATTAGGTTTAATTAGAAGGTTATTGATTCGTCAAGTAAAATTCTTTGGCTTCAAAACTCTCACCCACGGTGGAAAGAAATCTTTTTGGATAATTCTGAAAAGGGAGCAAAAAAGCAACAACAATAATTTTTATCTTTCAAGAGAAGTGGGAATAGATGGTTTCTTAAAATTCCTTTATAAATCCTCAGCAAACTATGTAATACCTCGCCATTTTGAATCATTGCCAAATTTACATAGAGAAGGCGGAGACTTAGATTTGATAGTTAGTGATGAGGACGAACTTTTAATCAAGAGGTTCTTGCTAGAAAATGAGGGAGATATAAGAGTTGATATCTGGAGTGTAAGTAGACCAAATTATCATGGAATAACTTATATGCCTCCTCATATATCACAAAGTATTATTGATAACTCGATAGAGGGGAAGTCATATTCAAGAATACCTAATTTATTAGATACTTTTAATAGTATGATTTTTCATGCGCTTTACCACAAAGGTTTTCAAAGTGGCATCATTTCAATTCATAGCAATGATAGTAATGGAACTATTGTAAACAATGACTATTTAGCACTAATTAAAAAATATGGTTATGACTTAGGCATATCAATAGAATGGGATATGGAAAGCTTGGATGATTACATGCATAAAATTGAGTGGAGACCTGCTATCGACACTCTTGCCAAAATTGCACAATGGAATGAGTGGGTGCGACTTCAACATTTCAGCATAAAAGAAGAATCCCAATTGAACTTATTTGCTATGATACTTAAAACTGCTGCAGTGGAGATTGAATTTGATAAAGTTGTAATTGAAGTGTCAAGTAAAGCAAATTATGCAATCATTGAAAATAGTATTTTTAATGAAGACATTAAAAAAGATGCAATAAAAAGAATTAGGGGGGGCGTCTGGAATGATGGGTTAGATAATAGTAAAGAGGTTTATAAATACCATCCAGCTCAAATCATTCTTCTCTTGGACAGGGAAAGTAGAGGCGAGCCAGGTATCAGACAGTTGAAGGAAACGCTTAGAAAGAAGATAGACAAAAGCAAAACTAGCCTAATTCACACCACTGATAATGATATAGAGACATGGGATTACATAAATATTTGTCTCCCAAATCAAGAAGATAAATTAAGAAATACTATTAATTCTTATAAAAAAGATATGAAAAATTACAAACGCAATTTTCTTAATTTGCAATCAATACAGTTCAGAATTTTTAGCGCAAAAACTAAAATAAAATCATTACTTATTGATATACTGTCACATTAACTAATTCAAAAAATATGATGCATATTTTATTCCTATATGAACATTAAATTGATCTCAGTTAGTTCTCTAATACTAGGAGTCTCATTTGTTCTTAGATTTGCACTAACAGTTACTTTAGCTAGACTCCTTACTGCAGATCAGTTGGGTGTTTATTCTTGGGCTGTTACTTTATTTGGAATATTAGCAATAATAGTAAACTTTGGATTAGATTTCTTTTTAATAAGAAAAGTTCCAGAGTACAGGATCTTAACAAACGGAATGGTAGGGGCTGTAATAAGTCATGCGCAAAAGCAATCTTCTATAATAGCATTCTTTACTATTATAACAATTATTTCACTGAGTTATTTTTCAGTTTCCTTATATGATTCAGCTTCCTTATATAATAAGGAAGTTGCTATTATTATTTTTGCTTTGCCTTTTGCTGCATTTTCTTTAATTTTTTCTACTTCTCTCAGGGCTTTTGATTTCCCTATAAGAGCACAGTTAATTGAATCAATTCTTCAAACAGGAGTTTTCTTGCTTCTTATTTTGATTGTATTTAGTTTTTTAAGAGATTACTTTTCTCAACACATGGAAACACTATATTTAGTAAGCCTATTTGTTTTTTCATGGATAACCAGCCTTATTTTTTCCTATTACACCTTTAAAAAAGAAATAAAATTAGACATAGAGGGTAAAGCCAACACTGAAGAAGTAAAAGAATGGAAAAAAGATCAAGGTGAAATAGTTTTTGGTGTGCTGGGTTGGAGTTTTTTAGGTCGAAGTGACATTTTATTGCTTGCATTTTTTGTTTCACCCGCAGATGTTGGAGGATATTTTATTTGTTTGCGCTTAGCAGAGATTCTAATGTTTTTTTCTAGTGTTTCTTATTATATTTGGGGTGGAGAAATCTCAAATTTAATTCAAAATAAACAATTAGATAAAGTTCAAAAAATATTGTGGAAATCTACACAATTATGCACAACAACATCACTAACTATGGCTTGTTTAGTTTGGTTTTTCGCAGAAGATATTCTATATATTGTTAACGAAAGGTACATAGATTATATCAATATATTTTATGCTGCTTTGTGCGTATTTTTTCTAAAAGCAGCTGTAGGTATATTAAACCCATTTTTTTATATATTGGGTGACCAAAGGTTTCTTGCTAAACTTCAATGGTTACTAGGTTTATTTTTTGCTTCATTGGTAATAATCTTTGTGCCGACATATGGTCTTATGGGATGTATAGCTGCTTTTGGGTTATGTGAACTGTTATATGTCATAACTTTAATTAATAGACTAACTAATAAGCATAATTTTAACTTATTTAGTTCATCTGTACCTAGAAAAAAAACTATTGATATTGAAAATAAAGCCAAAATGGTTGAGTGGTTGGGTATTTGGGGTGCTGGAAAGAGTACATCGATCCGCAAGATAATGCAAAAAGATAAGAATAAATATTTTACTACTAGAGATTTTTTTAATCCTATTATATCAAAAAGAAATTTAATGCTATTGAAGTCTCCGTATTTATTATTTCACACAAGCAAATTACTTATTATATTGTTTCCGGGTCTTATAAAATCATTTTTCAAAAAAGATCGAAGGGCCATAGATGATTTTAGAAGTTTTAAGGATTGTTATCTAGCAAGGCTGGAATGTGCTCAGTTAAATTCCGAGAGAACTATAATGTGGGAGGGAGAAATTCATTTACTACCGGTATTGAATTTGTCAAAAAAATCATTACACAAAGTTTTAAATATTATTTTAGGGCTATCTAAAAAATGGTCGTTATCATTTGTTGTAATTAAGACAGATCCAAAAATGGCTTTTGAAAGACGTTCTAATAATATTCCTTATTTAAATCACTCCCGTTTTAAAGCCAATAATAATATCTCACTAATAGAATTTGAAAAGTTTGAATCTACACAAAATTACTTGATTGGTCTTTTGAAAGAAAAAGGCTTCAAAGTTCTAGAGCAGAATCTAATTATCGATCCTATTAAATAAACTCTAGAGAAAAATTAATGAAACCATTTTTATTTATATTAATTGTATTTAGTAGTCTTCAGGTATTTGGATACGCGTTTTTTTAATGGATAATCATTTGAAAAATTATATTACCTCAGCGTGGCCAAGGTTAGTGAATTATCTACCTAGACCAGCAAAAAAGTTATTTTTACTGGTATTTGACACTGTTGGCCTAATATTTTCATTCGTATCTGCAGTCTTATTGATTGGTGGGGGTCTATCAAATCCTAACGTTTTAAATGTAGGCATTTTATTTGTTTTCATAGGACTTTTTGTAGGAAAATTGTTGGGGGTTTATAGCACGATCATTCGGTTCTCAGGCGCCCATTTATTACAGCTAATCGTAGTTACACAATTTATAATTACTGGCATCACGTTTGCTGCATTTGCGATCCTAAACATAACTTTCCAGTATGTCTTTTATTTAGTACTGTTTTTTATTTCAGTAGCTTTTTTAGGTGGGGGAAGGTTGATCGCTAGGCAGCTAAGTTATAATAGCTATAAATCAGCCATACGAATTCTGATTTATGGCGCAGGAAGTGCAGGGATACAGCTGCTTAGCTCTCTGAGGCAAGGTTGGAATTATGAAGTTGTGGCTTTCATTGACGATGACAATCGCTTGCATGGAAAAAAAATTCATGGCCTGCGAGTGATCGGTTCGTCAGATCTAAAAGGTATTGTGAATAATGCGGATATAGAGATGATTGCCCTAGCTATGCCAGCAGTTAGTCGTAAACAACTGCGGAAAATAGTGAACAAAATAGATCATCTTGGTGTCCGCTTAAAAACTGTGCCTCAAATCAGCGATATAATGGATGGTAAGTCCCCAATTGACAATTTAAAAGAAGTTGATGTTGAAGAGCTATTAGGCAGAGAGCCTGTTGCTCCAAATGAGACGCTATTGGCAGCTAATATTTCTAAAAAAGTTGTTTTAGTTACCGGTGCCGGCGGTTCCATCGGCAGTGAGCTTTGTCGCCAAATCATCACTAGGTCGCCAGCTAAACTTATTTTAGTTGACCACTCTGAATTAGGTCTGTACGCGATTCAGGAGGAATTAGAGGTTAAATGGCACAGCCTGATTAAGCCGATATTGGGATCAGTTTGTGACCAACAATTAATGCGGATTGTCATGAAAGATGAGAGCGTGGATACCGTATATCATGCCGCAGCATATAAACATGTGCCTCTAGTTGAGTTTAATCCGTTCGCTGGTATATTTAACAACGTATTTGGTACGCAAAAACTACTCCAAGCAGCAGCGGAAACAGGCGTATCGTCGTTCATGCTAATTTCTACTGATAAAGCCGTTAGGCCCACTAACATTATGGGGGCTTCAAAACGGCTAGCAGAAATACTCTGCCAACTTGCCAGTACCAAAGAAAATATTTCTATGCGTATCGCTATGGTACGATTTGGAAATGTGCTCGGTTCTTCGGGCTCAGTCATTCCAAAGTTTAGGGAACAAATTAAACGGGGTGGTCCGATTACAGTCACTCACCCAGAAATTACTCGCTACTTTATGGTAATTCCAGAAGCCGCTCAGCTGGTTTTACAAGCATCTTCAATGGCTGAAAAAGGAGAAGTATTTCTTTTAGATATGGGTGAGCCTGTAAAAATAGCTGATCTTGCAAAAAACTTAATAAGATTGTCAGGGCATGTGTTGAATCAAGGAGTTGAACCGCAGCACGGGAGAATATCCATTGAGTATACAGGGCTTCGGCCGGGTGAGAAGTTATATGAAGAATTACTAATTTCTGGAAACACAAAAAAGACTCAGCATGAAAGAATTCGAAAAATTAATGAGGATTATCCTGCCGAAGATAAATTTAATAGTTTTCTCAGTCAACTTAATATGGTTTGTCAGAAGCAGGATGAGGTGGCGTTGCGAGATCTGTTGTCAAAAGGGGAGATTGGGTATAAAGCTGAAAAACAAAGTATTAGCGAAAATAACGACAGCAATAAAAATGTAATAAGCGATAGCAGCTTTGAGGCTAAAAATTAGAAGATTAGAGGTAGCAATATGCATATTTTATTCTTAGCAGATGCATCAAGTGTTCATTCATATCGGTGGATAAAATATTTTTCTGAAAAAGGGGGGTTAAGGGTGACTTGGTGTTCTTTTTCGCAAGCTACAATGCCCGAGCTAAAGAACGTCGAGTATAAATTTATAGATAAAGGCTCCTTGCTGGGTTTGCTTAGAGCATTTCGTTACATCTCTGGAAAATCCCCCGATATAATCCACGCTCATTATTTGGGTTGGAATGGACTTTTGTCATTATTCTTTCCAAAATCACGCCTTGTCTTAACTGCTTGGGGAACAGATATCGTTTATAACTCTAAAAAGAGGCTGATGAGATTCTTTATAAAAAGAATGATGAAACGTGCTGATTTGATAACTTGTGATGCCCATCACTTGCGCAACAAGATGATTGCGTTAGGTGCTCCGAGGGAGAATGTAGAAATAGTAATGTTTGGTATAGATGAAAACCTGTTTGTATCAAAAAGACCACCGTTTACTAGCTCAGGAGAAAAAGTCAAATTTATCGTTGGAAGTATACGTAACTTACACCCAGTCTATGATGTTATTACACTGCTGAAAGCTGCCAAGATAATTCTCAGTACTCGTGACGATGTAGAGTTTAATATTGCAGGCACTGGACCTGAATTGAAGAATTTAGAAGATTATGTTGGACAGAATGATCTATCTTATAGAGTTAAATTTTTGGGTCGGATCGAATCGTCAAAGTTGTGTGAATTTTATGATGACCTAGATATCTATGTTTCGACTTCTTTAAGTGATGGGGGTATCGCCAGCAGTACTGCTGAAGCGATGCTATGTGAGCGGCCTGTGGCTATAACTAATAATGCTGAAAATAGTTTTTGGGTGAAAGATCATCACAATGGTCGTATGTTTGAGTCCTATGATCATGTTGAGTTGGCAAATATAATTTTAGAGCTCATAGAGAAGCAAAACATTGCTATAAAGTTAGGCTTAGAAGCTAAAGAAATAATAACTCAGCGATCTTTATATAAGAATGAAATGAAGAAAATGTATAAGTGGTACAAAAAACTTGTTAAAACCATTAGTTAGAAAATTTAAGCGTCTCCTAGATCCCTATCTAGGGAAATATATTGATACTTTTATTTGGAAGTATAGGCATTATATTCGCTCCGACTGGAAACAGGGATATTTAGATCCGAAAAGCCTCAGTCATCCCCACAGAAGGTTGATTGTTGACTTAGTTGGCGTTACGCCAAATATTAGGACGCTCTTAGAGTTTGGCACGGGAAGTGGTGTTAATTTGGTGCATCTTTCAAGCCATTATCCAGAGATAACTTATTCAGGGATCGATATTAACAGAAGAGCAATTCTAAATGGAATTGATTACATAAATAATAACAAACTTCACAATATCCTTCTCTCTGTAGGCGATGCCACTGCAATAAAAGAAATGGGTTCTTCAACAGTGGATTATATTTTGACAGATGCAGTGTTAATGTACATCGATCCAGACAGCTTACTTGAATTACTACCGGAGATGCTTAGAGTTTGCAAAGTAGGCCTCATCTTATGTGAGCAGTGTTCAGTCGGGAGTGTTTACAGTGATCATTGGCGCCATGACTATCAGGCAGTTTTTGGAGCTCTGGCTGGAGTAAAATCCATCTCTTTTGAAAAAATCGATGAAGAGTACTGGAGTGGGGATTGGACAAAGTATGGTTACCTCATTGAAATTAAAAAGTCACAGGTTAAAAATTAACAATTAATTTTTAAAACAACAGCAACTTAGTTATGTTCATTAAAATTAAAGATTTTGTCCGGTTTGGAAGTTTTTTTTAGATTGATTTTGCTAAATAAGGATTAAATAATGAAAGAATTCATGCAGTTGATGAAAAAAGGTACGCTAAGCTTTTATGGATATTCATATTCGAACTTGCCAAAAGAAGTGGGTAATTTCAGTGAGTGGAGAATATTTGTTTTTTTTAAAAGGAAAAATCGAGAGGTCAAATTGAATAACCCACAGAAATGGGATTATTATTCGGGCTACCTAAACACACCCTGCGATTCAAAAGATATAGTTTTCTTCGATCAAGATGCAACTAAAAGTATATCTATTGGATTTCCATAATGCGGGTCTTTCTATTTATATTAATTGTTACTAGCGGGATGCAAATCCTCGGCTATGCACTTGTGGATACATTATTAATAGGGTGTTTTTTATTTCTTATTATGCTCTCAGGGCGAAGCCAAAAACTCAAAATCGATGGAATATTTTTCTTTTGTGGTTACATGGTTATTCAAGCACTAAGAGGTATGTATGTTTTAAGTGACTTTAGGATGATTTATTGGGTGTTTTTTTTTATCATTGTGTATATTTCATATCTGTATCTAATCGATTTAACAAAAAAATCCAAATTTGACCTCAAATTTACCCGATATGTGTTCAATTTTAGTATGGTTTATTTTCTTGTGTATGGGTTGCTGGCTATTACTGTAAAAAATCCAGATGACTTTCAAGGTATTTACTGGGTAGGCTCTAGTGCTGCCTTTATAATTATTATTCCTCTTCTGTGCTCTCATTTTGTTCTCTTGAAAAATGCTAACTACTCTTTGTCATCGTTAAGGCTTCCAAGTTTATTGCTTTATCTAGCTTTAGCCGTGGTCCACTATTCTAGAATGGGGATTTATCTATTATTTTTTTATATCATATATCTAGTTTTCACGTCCTTTACATTTAGTATTAAAAGAATTGCATTAATAACGGTATTGCTAGGAGCAAGTGTTTTTGTCTTAGATTTTACCAGGCAAAGTTTTTATACAAATCCGAACGCAACTGGCTCTACTGAGATCACTCAAATAGAAAGTATATTTAGTGATGATTCTTCACTTGCAGATACATCAAATGATTTAAGCAGATTTTTGACGAATGTTTCTGTCTACAATAAGTGGGTTAGCTCGCCTGTTGAGTTTCTCATTGGTTCCGGCTGGTATACCTCACGTTACACTCTTAAACCATTTGAAGCCAAAACCGTCTCTAGTTTTGGGTTGGAGGACTCTCATATTAATCTTAATAGTGACAAACCGATGCAGGTAACTTCGTTTGCCGCAATACTTTCCGACACGGGAATCGTGGGGTTATTTTTTATATTGTATTTTTTCTTAAAGTCCTCAATGCAAATTTTAAAGGGCAGGTCTAAGGGGGCACTAGTGCTCTTGGGATTTTTATGGTTTAACTGGCTATTTTATTTAGTTGGATATACATTTATAAGCATAATAGGATTTCTTCTAATCTTTCCTGATGGTATTTTAGTGAGTCTTTCCAGGGTCCTTCCTCCTTCAATCAAACTGGTTAAGCGCCGGGACTAAAATGGTTAAGTATTCAATTGTTATTCCGACCTATGGAAGACCTACACACTTAATAGAGTGTTTGGAATCAATTGAAATGCAGACGATCCTACCTCAAGACGTTTTTATCATCGATAATAATGACCAAAATGAAATTCAAAAGCTCGTCAAAAAGACAGTTGAGAGTTGTTCGAGTGGTAATGTTAAGTTCGAATACCATAAAGGGTTGATCAATAGTGGAGCGGTGGCAAGGAACTATGGAGCCTCTCTTGTCACAACTGATTTAGTGGCTTTCTTGGACGATGATGTGGTTTTAGATAAAGATTATTATGAAAAAATCTTGGAAGTTTTTAGTGGAGATGAACATGTCGTCGGTGTACAGGGTATTGACAGGGCATTAATAGAAAGCTTTAAAATTAATGTTAGAGAAAAATTTTTAGGCTGGTTCTGGCTTTCGCTAGAAAACTTATTGGAGTATTCGTCTATTATAAAGAGGAAAAACTCTAACCTGAGACCCTCACTTGCAGTCACACATCCCATCCCTGACGTAGATTTTTACATAGAGAGTGAATGGATTTCAACCTGTGCAGGTGTTTTTAGAGCTAATTTATTTAAAACTATTGAGTTTCCTAAACAATTTGTTAAATACTCTTGGAATGAATATGTATATTTTTCTTATAGCATCTACAAAAATCAGTTAGGTACCATGATATATACTTCCGCGCCAAAATATCGAAATGTGCCTACTGATTTGGGCCGTCTTCCGTTAGAAGAGCTTGTTTATATGGCGGAGGTTTATGATCTTTATGTTTTCTTCGAATTATTTAATAGAGATGTTCGTGATAGGTTAATTTATATAAAGTCTAGACTCGGTCGATTTAGTGTTTATTTTATACGAGTAATGTTTAGGAAGGAATACAAATTTCGAGTTGTGCTTAATTTATTGAAAGCTTTTTGGCTTGCGTTCTCTAATAGAAAAGCTATTAAAAAAGGTGATCTTCAGTGTTATGACAAAAAGTTTCCTTTGATTTAAATGTATTTATGAATATTTGGTTATTTCAATCTGGTGAACCACTACATTGTGATTTAGACGATTCCAGACCTATGAGGGCGATGAATGTTACCAACAAACTGGTAGCTAGAGGGCATAAAGTTGTGTTGTGGAGCAGTGCTTTTCATCACCAATCAAAAACGCATCGCGCTAGGCAGTATAAAGAGATTACAATTTCAGAGAATATAGAAATAAGACTAATTCCCAGCAGTGGATATACGAGCAGTATTAGCATTTCGAGATTTTATGATCACTGTTTGTTAGCTTGGAATTTGAGACGTTTTTTAAATACGTGTGATGATGTTCCCGATGTTGCATTTATCGGCTATCCACCAATTGAGGCCGCGTACGTAATGGGTGGCTGGCTAAGAACTAAGCGGGTTCCATTTTTATTGGATGTAAAGGATCAATGGCCAAACATACTAGTCGAAAGCGTTCCTAGACCAGTGAGATTTTTGGCGAGAATACTATTAGCTCCTTACTATGTAATGGGTAAAAGGTCTATGTGCAGAGCTACAGGTGTTTGTGCTCACACGGTAGAGTTCCTTAATTGGGCATTAACCTTTTCCAATCGGTCTCGTAGTGATAATGACGTTGTCGCTCCTCTTACTTCTCCTAGTGATGTTATAAAACCTGAGTCCATGATTAGAGCGCAAAATTGGTGGTCTAGCCAAGGGGTCGTTAAGACTTCAATACTGCGTGTTATGTTTATTGGCAGGTTTTCAAGAGCTTTTGATTTTGATGTTGTATTTTCTGCAGCCTCGATGTTACGGGAGCAAAATATAGCTTGCGAATTTATATTGTGTGGCGACGGCGATCGAGATGAGGAACTACGTTCAATTGCAGAGGATCATGATAATGTTAGGATTGTCGGATGGATAGATAGGCCAGCAATAAAAGCTCTGTCGTTAATTTCAAATGCTATGATTGCCCCTTATAAAAGTACGCATGATTTCACTATTAGTGTCCCAAATAAGATTATTGACTCTTTAATGCTAGGACTGCCTATCCTAAGCTCTCTTAAAGGAGAGGTTGGTACCTTATTAAATGAATATAATGTTGGTTTCAGCTATCGTGACAGTTTGGATTTAAGTGAGTGCATTAGCTCCCTTATTGCAGATAATGAATTACAAAAAAGCATGTCAGATAATGCAAAAAGTTTATATGCGTCAAAATTTGAGTTTGATAAGGTCTATGACAGTCTCGCCAAACATCTCGAACAACTTTAAACTATATCAATGATAAAAGCATATGAATGATAAAAATATAGAGAAAATCAGATATGACCAGCGTGCAAAAAAGATTTTGGACTTGGAAAGTTATGCTTTATCGGATGAACTTCCCTGCTTTTTACAGTTGCCTGTTAGTTCTTATAAAAACCTGTTAGCGGGGATTCCTCGTGGCTCTAAAGTATTAGAAATTGGAGCAGGTATGGGAGAGAATACCGAATTCTTACTGGAACTTGGCTTGGAAGTGTGTGCGACTGATATTTCTACTTTCTGCGTAGAAGTTTTGGTAAATAAATTCGCTAAATATAACTCATTTAATGCAGAAGTGGCTGATATGGAGCAATTGCCGTTTAGTGATAATTCATTTAACGTTGTTTGTTCCGCAGGCAGTTTAAGTTACGGAGACAACTCTATTGTAATGAATGAAATATATAGGGTTTTGGATAAGGGAGGGGCTTTTATTGCGCTTGATTCACTGTCTAATAACCCTATTTATAAGGTCAACCGCTATCTACATTTTTTGTTGGGAAATAGGACAAAAAGTACTTTGGATTGCATGCCGACTGTGGACCTAATTAATAACTATGCTACGAAATTTGGAAATATGGAAGTAGCCTATTTTGGCTCTCTAACATGGTTATTTCCAATCTTAACTAAGTTTTTCAGCGATGAATCTGTTAGCGTGATTTCCGAAAGGTTTGACAAAAAATTCAATGTTAAAAAATCTGCTTTTAAATTTACTATGAAGGCTTCCAAATCATGAAAAATTATAATTATGGAACTGCGATTCTTTCAGCGTTTGAATATCTGCTAGAGAACTATCCAGAAGTTTTTGTTATTGGGCAAGGTTTGTGGAGTCCCTGGTATGTAGGTAACTCAATGACCGGCTTAGATAAAAAGTTTGGTATTGAGCGCATCATTGATACGCCAGTTTCCGAGTCAGCATGCACTGGCGCTGCTGTTGGTGCGTCACTAGCGGGAATGAAACCTATTGTTGTTCATCCTAGAATGGACTTTATGGTTTACTCTATGGATGCAATTGTTAATCAGGCAGCGAAGTGGTCGCATATGTTTGGTGGACAAGCTCATCCAGGTGTGACCATACGATCAATCATAAATCGAGGTGGTGAGCAGGGTGCTCAGCATTCACAAGCATTACATTCTTGGTTTGCTCATGTGCCAGGTCTTCGTGTTGTTATGCCGTCGACTGTAGCCGATGCAAGAGATCTTTTGATTGCTTCTGTTTTGTGTCCTGATCCTGTAATGTATATTGATGATCGATGGTTATATGAGCAGGAAGATGTTTTATCCCCGGTAGTTGAGCTGAATCTCATCGAGCAAAAACCTAAGATATCCCTAAGTGGAAATGATATTACGATTGTTGGTTCTGGTCATGCCTCACTCCTTGCCAGAGAGGGAGCTAATATTCTTAGAACTGAAAATATATCAGCAGAAGTAGTCGATGTTAGGGTATTAAATCCTTTTTTTGTGGATGACATTGTAGAGTCAGTTAAAAAAACTAGTAATTTACTGGTTGTTGATTCGGGCTGTCTGTCGGCAGGATTCTCTGGAGAAATTATTGCGAAGGTCTTGGAAAGGCTACCAGTAGATTGCTTACAAAACCCACCAATGCGAATAGCACTACCTGATGCGTCAGCGCCCACATCACGGTTTCTCGAGAGAGACTATTATTTATCCTCAGGTAATGTAGTCGACGCTACTAAACGAATATTAAAAATTTAATAATTTTTTGATTTACCCCTGTATTTTTGAGTCTCATGTGATATTAATTATTTCTCAATAAATTTTGACTTTTAATATTTTAAAAGAAATCCTACACAAGGAAAAAATATGTTACTAAAAAATGTACCCTTTTTTGAATACCCTCGATTATGGTCTGACGATAGAGAAGATTTCCTGTCAATTATTGATAATGTTTCTTCATCAGGAGGCTTTATATTACAAAAAGCAGTCTCTGATTTTGAGTCTGAACTTGCTGATTTTACGGGAGCTTCTTATTCAATAGGTGTTGGGAATGCGACAGATGCTATGGAAATTTTTTTAGAATCAATAGGATTGAATGCTGGAGATGAAATTATTATCTCGTCTCATACAATGTTAGCAACTGCATCAGCAATCAAGGTAGCTGGTGGAACACCAATACCAGTTGATATAGGTGATGATGGTTTGATAAGTGTATCTGCTATAGAAGATGCAATTACACAAAACACTGTTGCAATTATGCCTACCCAGTTGAATGGAAGAATATGTGATATGGATTCTATTAGCGCAATTGCTAATAAAAATGGGTTATTTATTGTTGAAGATGCAGCACAGGCCTTAGGCTCGCGTTACAAAGGTCAGCATGCGGGGACCTTTGGGCTAGCTTCAGATATTAGTTTTTATCCTGCCAAAGTATTAGGGTGTCTTGGGGATGCAGGTGGTATTCTTGTTAATGACGAAAATTTATATGATCCTATGTATGAAATTCATGATCACGGAAGAGATAAAAATGGTGAAGTGCAGAGATGGGGACGAAACTCTCGTCTTGATAATATGCAAGCAGCAATTTTAAGCCATAAACTAAAAACATATGATGAAGTTATAAGCCGAAGAAGAGAAGTTGCAAAATTATATCAAGATCGATTAGGTTATCTTAATGAACTTAAGCTTCCAGAAGCTCCTGTAGATAATGGTGATAACTTTGATGTTTATCAAAACTATGAGCTGCAAGCTGATAATAGAGATGGTTTAAAGTTATACTTGGCTGAGAATAATATAGGTACCCTTATACAGTGGGGGGGATATGGAATTCATCAAATTAGCAAACTAGGCTTTAATCAAATATGTCCAAATACAGACAAGTTTTTCAATAGATGTCTTATGCTTCCTATGAACGTATTTGTAAGCGATAGTGATGTTCATTATGTTTGTGACAAAGTTATAGAGTTTTATAGAAGTTAATTATGAAAAGATTGATGGACTTTATAGTCTCATTTTTTGGACTAATTTTTATAACGCCAATTTTATTGCCTGTAATTTTTTTAGTATGGGTGCAAGATTATAAATCACCATTCTTTATAGCCAGTAGAGTCGGTAAAAATGGTATTAGTTTTAGGATGGCTAAATTAAGATCAATGGTTTTTGATGCCAATAAGACTGGAGTAGTTTCAACTGGTGCAAATGATGCAAGAATAACACCCATTGGAAGTATCATTCGTAAATTTAAGCTTGATGAAATTTCTCAACTATGGAATGTTTTAAAGGGGGACATGAGTCTAGTTGGACCTCGTCCAAATGATAAGGCTGAAACTGATTTATATACATCAAGTGAAAAATTTCTTCTATCGGTCAGGCCTGGTATTACAGATTTTTCATCCATTATCTTCTCAGATGAAGCAGAAATTTTGGCTGATTTAGAAAATCCTGATCTTGCATATAATCAATTAATTAGACCATGGAAAAGTAGACTAGGGCTAATTTATATCCAGAATCAAACACTTTTATTAGATATCCAGCTAATACTTTTAACACTGCTAGCAATCTTTTCAAGAGAAAAGGCAATTACTTTTATATCAAGAAAACTAGAAAGTTTAAAAGTTGATAGCAACTTAGTAGATATCTCAAAGAGGCAGGTAAATCTTTACCCGCATCCCCCCCCTGGAGCCGACAAAATTGTAACAGAAAGATAATTAGAACAAATATCTAATTATCATAAAGTCGGAGGCTTATTTAATCCTTAAGAACTTTTTTAACGGCTTGAACAATATCCTCTGGATATAAATAATAATCTTTTTCTAAGAATCTTGAGGTTGGTGCAGGAGCATCAGGTAAGGCAATTCGCATTGGTTTATTTTTTAGGGAATTAACTGGCAGAACTTCAACAACTTTAGCTATAATTTCTCCTGAAAATCCTGCTGTCAAAGTTCCAGAATCAACAACAAGTATATTCTTAGTTTTTTAACTGATGAGACAATCTCCTCTTCAAAGAATGGGTTCATAACTCTAATATCAATAACCTCTGCTGAAATTTGTTCATTTTTAAGAATAGTAGATACATTTCTATCAAGCAGTGATGCATGTCCAGAGCCAACTATAGTAATATCACTTCCACTTTGGGTTACTTGAGGTCTTTGATCTGAAAGATAAAGCTCTACTACCGGAGGTAAATCCTCTTCCTCGTATAGCCAAAGATCATCAATGTACATAACAAGATCTGGACATAAAACAGATGCGAATAAAAGATCTCGGGCATCAGTAACTGTAGAGGGCATAACAACACGAAGCCCTGGAATATGGGCAAACCATTCATGCAGGGCCTGAGAATATTGTGCACCCTGCTCACCACCTCTATTTATAATTGAACGAATAGTCAACTAGGATGAGATTGACCACCAAGAATATGTGACCATTTAGCTCCTTGATTAACAACAACATCCATCGCATAAATCATAAAATCCATTCGGGGGTGAACTACTATTGGCTTCATTCCTGCCAAGGAAGCTCCTATAGCAGCTCCAGTAACTGCAGACTCAGACACGGGCGTACTTAAACTTTTGAACTACCAAACTTTATATCTAAATCAGTCATTGAGCTTCCAACATACCATGGACACCATAATCCCTGACTAATTACAAATACTTCAGGCTAGTTTTCTAATAAATATTCAAAGACTGAAAGAATCGCGGTACCGTATTGATATTTCTTCATAATCAATCTCTCTTTAGCTTGGTTTGGGAATGAGTATTTATTTTTATGTATTAAGTTTTAAATATATCTAAGATATTATTAATTATATGTTTTGAAGTTAATTTATAGTAATCTCGTAAAAAATTTTGATCTCCAACAACTGCACTATATTCGTCATTAAGGGATATTTGAGTAAAAGAATCGTAAGGTAGCTTATCTTTTACAATATTCTCACAAATAGTAGAGCCAAGACCACCATACATATTATGCTCCTCAACAGTAACTATATTTTTTATTTCAGATAAAATTTTGGCAAAACCATTTGAATCAAATGGTTTAAGCGAATGACATCCAAAAACAGATGCACTAATTGAATGTTTATCTTTTAATTCTTCAGCTGCTTTTAAAGCTTCTTCTAGAATTCCTCCAATACCAATAATTGCAATATCAGAACCAGATCTAAATCTTCGCAACATTCCAAACCTAAAGGGCTCAACTTCGTCAGTTTCAATAGCAGCACTTTTGTCTAATCTTATATAACTAGTACAATTTCTATTAAATGCTATTTTAGAAATTTCCTCAGCTTCTGAGTCAGTGCCTGGAACAAGAACATCAACATTAGGTAAAGCTTTCATAATTGCCATATCTTCAGTAGCATGATGAGACATACCTAACTGGCCATATGCAAAACCTCCACCGATTGCAACTATAGTAAGGTTAACATTATGATAAGCGGCATCATTTCTAATTTGTTCCAAACATCGTAAAGTTGGGAAATTGCCAATTGAATAAGTAATAGTTCTTTTATCCTCCAATGCCAGCCCAGTTGCAACTCCAGTCATTGCCTGTTCTGTAACTCCGAGATTAAAGTATTGATTAGGGTATAACTCTTCGAATCTTTCAAATACTCCAAAACCCAAATCACCAGTTATAAAAACTAAATCCTGATCTATTTTAGCCTCTTCCATTATAGCTTTCACAAAATAGTCTCTCATATTTTCTCCATTAATTCATTCATTGCATTCTTGAATTCATCATCTTGAGCTGATCGGTAATGCCATAAAATGTTATTCTCCATAAAGCTAACGCCTTTACCCTTTATAGTATTAGCGATAATGCATTTTGGCTTACAATCATTTTTCATAGATAAAGCAGATCTTAGCTCATCAATATTATGTCCATCAACTTCATGGACTTCCCAGCCAAACGCGCTCCATTTTTGAGCAAATGGTTCAAGATTTAAAGTTTCATTTGTAGTTTTTATGCTCTGGAACTTATTTGCATCAATGATAACTGTTAAATTTGATAAATTATGATGACTCGCAAGTAATGCTGATTCCCATATTGAGCCCTCATTACACTCTCCATCTCCTAATAAACACACAACTTTGTACTGTTCTATATTTATGTCTGAAAGCGCAATGCCAACTGAAATAGGAAGACCATGACCAAGCGAACCAGTTGAGAACTCCACACCAGGAACACCTTTATGGGAAACATGGCCAGATAATACAGATCCATTTTGATAATGAGTATCCAAAAGAGATTGATCAAAGAAACCTTGATGTGCTAATGCTGCATAAACACCAGCGCCACCATATGGCCTTTGCTTAATATAAATCTATCTCTATCTTTGGCCTTAGGTTCATTTGGGTAAATGTTCAAATAATTTCCAAAAAGTTCAGCGAGAATATCAGACATTGAAAAAATAGATGCAATATGAGAACTGCCACCCATGCTTGTCATTTTTAAAGTAGAAACCCTAATAAATCTTGCAAATTCTTGAACTTCAATAGTGGACATCTTATCTTTCATAAATCTTTATAACTTTTAATTATATAAATAACACAAACATAGTTATTTATGCTTTTGGACTAATTGGGGAATAAACATATTCGAGTGTGGCGTTTTTATCTGGATATGGGTCATTCATAGCCCTTTCCCAGGAATCAGCTATTTTCATATCAAGTTCTTCAATGAAAGTTTGCTCTTGGTCTTGCGTCCAAAATTCTTTTTGAATCATGGATTTAGATAAACGAGTAATTGGATCACGTGCTTTCCAATTATCAATATCGTCAAGCGATCTATCAACACCAACATCTACATCGTCCCTCCAATCAACATGCCCATACCAGCGGTAAGTGACTAATTCCAAAAATCTTGGACCTTTCCCTGCTCGTATATCAGAGATTTGCTCTTTTGCGGCATTAAAGACTGCAACGACATCATTTCCGTCTACTAATTTGTAAGGGATTTCATTAGCAACAGCAAATCTTGAAATCATATCACTAGGCTGCCGAAGTGAAATATGCATGTGGCTCGCAAACAAATTATTCTCTACTACAAATAGCATCGGAGCCTCTTGAATCTTTGCTAAATTAAAAGACTCGTGCACGACCCCCTCTTCAACCGCTCCGTCACCAATATAAGCCACACCGATATCGTTTGTGCCTTGAAGCTTAGCAGCCATAGCAGCACCAACAGCCAGCGAAACAGTACCTGCCACAATCGGAACTGACCCATAAAATCCACTAGGTTGGTCATATAAATGCATAGACCCTCCCATCCCTCTAGAAAAACCAGTTACTTTGCCCAGCACTTCTGCAAATAATCTGTAAAAGTCTGGATTCAATGCTAGCAAATGAGAATGTGATCTATGCGCACCAAATACTCTATCTGAAGATTGAAGGGATTCTGAAATACCAACAGCTATTGCTTCTTGACCAGCTCCAAGATGAACGGGTCCACCAATCAAGCCATTTTTTCTCCCGAAAGCCAATTGTTGTTCTGTCTTTCTGATAATAAACATAGACTTCAGCATTTGCTTTAGCATTTCAGTATCCAAGTTATCAATAGATATTGCATTATGAAACTTTGTGGGATCAGAGAGGCTTTGTAAATAGTTTTTCATAATTTTGAGGCTCTTATAATTATATTTATACGGCAGACCATGTATGTAAGCAAATATTACAAATTATTGTAGCTATTTTTACATAAAACTCAATCCACTATATATTTTTCTAAATTTAAATTATATAAAGAGAGCATATTAAAAATAAAAATGATCTAAATATTATAAATACAATGAATATTTTAAGATTATTAATTCAGACATATTTTTTACTACATTAAATAAAAAAACTAATCTATGGTAAATAATGAGTAGTATTTAGTTTAATCGTATTAAACAATAATGACATAAAAATTTTTTTAAACATAAGCTTAATTATATGAAAATATATATAAACTCAATCAGCTGCTCATTAGTGTATTTGCTACCTTTAGCTCTACTTACAGGACCATTTTTACCCGATTTTTTTATATGTATAGTTGGAATATTAGTAACTTTTTTAATACTTAGAGAAAAAAAATATACTTATTTTAATAATAATTATTTCATTATATTTATACTTTTTTGTGGGTATCTAATAGTAAGATCTTTTTTTGCTCAATCTATCGCAATATCTCTTGAACATTCTTTATTTTATTTTAGGTTTGGTTTATTTAGTATTGCAGTTTGGTATTTAATTGAAAGTAATAAAAGATTTATTAAAAATTTCTCTATATTTCTATTAGGTACTTTTATATTTGCTCTAGCAGATGGTTATTATCAATATTTTTATGAAGTAAATATTTTTGGATTTTCTTGGCCTGGGGTAAGACTCTCTCTCCCTCTTAATGAAAAAGCTATACTTGGAGGATATCTTGCAAGGCTATTCCCCCTTCTTTTGGCTGTTTTAATTTATACATTTGATATAAAGAGATTTCATGTGGTATTAATTTTATTTATATTAATTCTAACAGACCTATTAATTTTTGTTTCAGGCGAAAGAACAGCTCTAGGACTATTATTTTTATCAACGGTATTTATGGTAATTTTTCTTTCAAAATATAAAAAAATTAGGTTTTATTCATTTCTTATATCAATATTATTAATGATCTTAATAGCTACATTAAATCCAAGCATAAAACAGAGAAATATAGATTATACAATTAATCAGCTGACTCAAAATAGTAATCAGAGTATTACATTATTTAGTAATGTACACCAAGGCCATATACTAGCAGCGTGGAAAATGTTTGTTGACAATCCAATAGTTGGTCAAGGACCAAAAATGTTTCGAGTTTTATGCAATGATGTGAAATTTAATCCTAATGAAGTCATAAGCACTTGCTCAACTCATCCCCATAATTTATACATACAACTTTTAGCTGAAACCGGGATATTAGGACTGCTATTCTTTTTAATTTTATGCTCTAGTATAATTAAATTAATTATTAACCATGTTGTGATATTCATTAAAAAACGAGAATACTTGCTGTCTGACTTTCAGATATGTTTGATTGCTTGTTTCATAATGACATTGTGGCCAATTATTCCATCAATGAATTTCTTTAGTAATTGGATGAGCGTTATATTTTATTTCCCTGTTGGTTTTTTCCTCTATTCACTAAATAATAGAGAAATAAACTAAGTTTATAATGATTTTGTTCAATCTAATTTATTAATTTCATATTAGTCTAAAAAATTTTTTAATATATATAGCTATACTTTGGTAAATAAAATAATTATGTGGAAAGTTAAAAAATCTAAAGTTCATGGAACAGGAGTGTTTGCAACTTCTAATATTTCAAAAAATACTAAGATCATTCAATATATTGGTGATAAAGTAACAAAGGTAGAAGGTGATCGAAGATCAGCAGAAAGAATTAAAAAGTTTTTGAATAAAAAAAATGAAGGCTCAGTGTATATTTTTGAATTAAATAAAAAATATGATATTGATGGCTCACCATTGCATAACAAAGCTAGATATATTAATCATTCCTGCAGCCCAAATTGTGAGGTTGATATTATTAAAAATGAAATTTGGATTTCTTCGATAAAATCAATTAAAAAAGGTGAAGAATTAAATTATGATTATGGTTATCCATTTGATAAAGATGATTTTTCCGATCATAAATGTAAATGTAAATCAAAAAAATGTATCGGTTATATTATTTCTCAAGATGACTGGTCTAAGTATAAGAAACATATAAAAAAAATTTAAAAAAGAAGCTAAATCAAAAGCTAATTGTTCCTTAAAAAATTGATCTTGTGACCAAATATTAAAAAAGAACATCTTCTATCACTTGTTAAATTATCTGAGATTTTGTTAAGGCCCTTAACTATTTACTTGTATAGATTGTGCTAAATGAATGCTTCGTAAAGTTTTTTTCAGCAACATCAATTTGACTTTGACGTGTAGCAGAGGATTGTATTTTTGATTGTGTTTTTAAATTTATACAATGTTTACAACTAGCGCCTTTTTTATATGAATTTAATTTCATTTCTTGCTTAGTAATAGGGTGCCTACAACCATAACATTGCTTGTATGTACCTCTATCTAGCTTACCGTTAACTGAAACCCTGTTGTCAAAAACAAAGCACTCACCATTCCAGGTTGTATTTTTTTCACTTTTTTTAATTTCTAAATAATTCAATATTCCACCATCAAGTTGTGATACATCTTTGTAACCATTTTTTAATAGATAAGATGAGGCCTTTTCGCATCGTATACCTCCAGTACAAAACATAGCAATTGGTTGTTTTTTTTCTAAATTTAATTTTTTTATAAATTTTGGAAATTCTCGAAATGATTTAGTCTTTAGATTTATAGCGTTCTTAAAAGATCCTATGCTTACCTCATAATCATTTCTGGTATCAATAATTATATATTTTTTATTATCTATTATTTTATCCCAATTTATCGGATTAATATGTTTGCCTGTAATTTTTTCAGGTTTTATTGTTTTGTCACCTATTGTTACAATTTCTTTTTTTAAACGAATCTTCAATCTATAGAATGGTATAAATTCATTATGAGAAATTTTTATTGAAAGTTTTCTTATCTTTAAAATTTTTTTAATCAGTGATATAAATTCATTTAAATCTTTTTGAGTGCCGGAGATAGTTCCATTAATTCCTTCATTAGCTAATAGCACAGTTCCAAGAATTAATTTATTCTTTAATGATTTTTCTAACATTGTTTTTGCTATTTTAATTGCAGTAAATTGCTTAAATCTATAAAATGTATATATATATATTTTTTCGTTAATCATATTAATATTCTACTGGAATTGGATCTAGAGATCGCCACAAATACCAGGTTGCTACTGATCTATAAGGCTTCCATTTCTTACCTATCTTAATTATTTTTTCTCTTTCTGTAGGGTATGAAATTTTATATAATTTACATAGACCTTTGATCATACCAATATCATCAAGTGGAAAAATGTCAGCTCTACATAGATTAAAGATCATAAACATTTCAACTGTCCATCGTCCTATACCTTTTATTTGAATTAGATCTTGAACTATTTCTTCATCATTCATTTTGTCCCACAAATTTATCTTAATTTTTTTTTCTATAAAAGCATTTGCAAGATTTTTTAGGTATTGAACTTTTTGACGAGATAGACCAACAGATTTTAAAGTACTGGAATGTGTCTTTAAAATAATTTCTGGTTTAATTTCTTTAATTTTATTTTCTAATCTGTCCCACACTGATTGCGCTGCTTTTACAGAAATTTGTTGACCAACAATTGATCTAGCTAAGGTAAAAAAAGGATCTGATTTACTAAATAAAAAATCACTTGGGTATGATTCAATTAACTTTGAGAGTTTTTTATCTTTTGCTGATAGAGCTTTTTTAGCTTTTTGCCAAAAGATAGGTGGTTTATTAATTTTTTTATTCATTAACCTATTGTTATAATAACTTATTTTAGAAAATATACCTAAATAAACATATTGTCATATCTTACATTTAATGTTTAATTACGCTCTATTAATTAATAAATGGAGATAATAAATATGGCTGATGTAGCAAGTATACTAGCGCAATTTGAAGCAGGTATTGCTGGAAAAGACACAGGTCTTGGAGCAACTGTAAAATTTGATTTTGAAGGTGCGGGATGTGTTTTTCTTGATGGGAAAGCAAGTCCAAATACTGTAAGCGGTGATGATCAAGAAGCAGATTGTACTCTTACAATGTCTGTTGAAACGTTTGAAAAAATGTCTTCTGGTGAACTAGATGGTACAAGCGCTTTTATGCAAGGACAATTAAAAGTTGATGGCGATATGTCTATTGCAATGAAACTTTCTTCAGTAATGGATGCTTTAAAATAACAAGGCTTAATTATTGACTTGAAAAAACCCAGCTCTTAAGCTGGGTTTTTTTTATTCTAAAAGCAATGACTGAGTATTATTTAGTAATGCTCTATTATTAGCTGCAATTATTCGACCCCCATCCTTAGGATTTTTATCTTCCCAAGTTGTTATAGATCCACCAGAATTTTTAATAATTGGTACGAGCGCTCTTATATCCCAAGAATTTAAACCACTTTCAATAACCAGATCAATAAATCC
>Ga0209709_10000783_pt1 | contig 29970 bp, 31 predicted proteins | sample ArcticOcean_MG_C_2_FD_187435 | JGI IMG/M metagenome (GOLD analysis project Ga0209709, IMG submission 187435) | Marine microbial communities from western Arctic Ocean - ArcticOcean_MG_CB4_136 (SPAdes) (version 2) | ecosystem: Environmental > Aquatic > Marine > Oceanic | place: Arctic Ocean... | reverse complement strand
AAAAGCAAGCAGCTAAACAAGGTAGAGATCAGAATTTAAGTTATGGTACTAATCCATGTTCAGAGATTATCCTAAGAGATAAACAGTTCTGTAATCTAACAGAAGTTGTAGTAAGACAAGATGATACAGAAGAGTCATTAAAAAATAAGGTTAGATTAGCTACTATACTAGGTACACTACAATCTAATCTAACACATTTTCAGTTCTTATCAGCAGAATGGGTTAAGAACACATCAGAAGAAAGACTACTTGGAGTTTCCCTAACAGGTATTATGGATGCCAAGATTACATCACATCCAGACCCTAAACTACTAGAGAGGCTAAGAGACTATGCTAGAAGAACCAATCATAAATACGCAGACCAACTTGACATCCCAAGATCGGCAAGTATTACGTGTGTTAAACCTTCTGGGACTGTTTCTCAGTTGTGTGATAGTGCTAGCGGCATACATGCTCGCCATAACAACCAGTACATAAGAACTATCCGTATGGATAAGAAGGATAGTATTACTCAGTTCTTAATTGATCAGGGTGTACAAGTAGAGGATGAACAGTTTAGACCTGATACTACTGCAGTATTTTCATTCCCTATTAAAGCTCCTAAAGGTGCTATCACCCGTAATGATATGACAGCATTAGAGCAGTTAGAAAACTGGTTAATCTATCAACGCCATTGGTGTGAACATAAACCATCAGTTACTATATCAGTTAAAGATGATGAATGGATGGATGTAGGTGCATGGGTATGGAAATACTTTGATGAGATAAGTGGTATATCATTCTTACCTTACTCAGATCACTCATATGTACAAGCACCTTATCAAGATGCAACTAAGGAAGAGTATGATGCATTACATAAAATTACTCCAAAAGAAATTGACTGGACTAAGTTTATTGAAAAAGATGATAACACTATAGGAGCACAAACATTAGCTTGTGTTGCAGGAGCATGTGAATTATGAAAATAATTATAGCAGCTATAATAATATCAGCAGGACTTATCATAGCAGGAAGTTTATTTGATGTAGATACTATTGTTAAGATTGGTGGTGATAAGGAACTTATAACACAAAAGCAATGTTTATACGAAATACAAGCAGCAGTTAGAGCACAAAACGAGGGGGAGATATGAGAATAACAATTCAACCTATTATGGGAATACAATTAGGATTTGAATTATATGATTCTGAAAGAAATGGTCAGGAAATAGGCTATCTTCTAATTGATATCTTCATTGCTAGAATACAAATTGCATGGTATAAAAATTGAGATTAGCTATCATAGGAAGTAGAAGTATAACTGATGATGCTAGAGTTCTAAAAACTATACATAATTATGTAATAGATAATAAACCTAGTGTTATTCTAAAGAGTACAAGTAAAGGTATAGACCCTGCTGTTGATCACTTTGCAAAAGCTAATGAGATTGATGTAGTAAACTTCTTACCTTATCATTTATTAGATGCTAGTGCTAACTTTAATAGTAAATACTTTTTTATACGAACAAAACAACTACTTAATAATGCAGATGAGTTACTAGCAATATGGGATACAAAGAGTAAGGGTACGGAGTATGCAATTAAGTATGCACAGAAACTAGAGATACCTGTTAAGGTAGTAAAGATACCAATGACATAATACCCATAACTATAGGAGTTACGGGTAGAACAACTAATAAGGTTAAGATTTTTAATATCATTGTTTACCTGGATGCCTTAAATTATGCTCATATATTAAATGCTCTAATTGTACAGTTTTTTCTCGTAATACTTTAACTGTATTTTCAAGAAAGAAAAGCTTAGTATTCTGAATATGGTCTGATGAGATAGGCTTATCTTGATTCTCACTCATGTCTTCTTCAATCCTTGTAATATCCTCTGATGAGGTTGTGCTTGTATTCTCTACTGCACTAATTCTACTATCTAATTGTGAGTATGCCCATACACCTAACACAATAGCTCCAATTAACTGAATAAGAAAGCTTAAACTAAAGTTAACACTTGCACTCTCTTCTATTTTTTGAGCCATACTTGTACCGTTTTGGTTTCATAAATTCGTAAAGCTGTCCATATAATAGTAAATATGGCAGCAATTGCTGGTAATAAGCTAGTTAATGATCCCAATAGAACTCCTATAGATGTTATGTCCAGTAAATGTATTGTCTCTGGATCTTTAATTGGATTTTGCAAGTTGTCCTCCGAAGTAAAATTCTATTATAATAGTTGCCCATTGGAATATTTCATCAAACTTATAGAGCCCTGATACTGTTTCAAGTGTTGTACCCCCACCTATTTCAAATAAACCTAAAAAGTTAAACCCTTCTGTAGTAACAGGTATAATAGTTTCTATACCAAGGATACCCGCAAGAGGATATATAGCTACTAGAGCTAGTATAACCACAATAAGAAACCTTCTATTCCAAGCTGCCATGGATGACTCTTTATTAGATTGGTCTCTTGCTTTATCTATTTCTACAGACTTAGCAGCCATGGCTTGAAGCATAAGCTTCTGTTCATCATGAGCCTGCTTAGATTTAATTGCAGTTAGCTTAGCAAAGAAGCCAAGAGCTATTGGTATTAAGTGTGTTAGTAAATTTATCATGCTAGATCCTCATTATTAACTTCTCTTTGTACTTGTTTATGTCCTGTTTTATTCTTTGTATTATAGTCATTATACTTATATAAATAACCACCTGGTTTATCTCCTTTTACTTTATCATACTCAACATGCTCTCTCCATTTTATACTACCATGTTCTTTTACATATCCTTTAATCGTTCCTATTCCTCTACTATATGATGCTATAGCTAAAGCAGGATAATCAAGTAGTCCAGGATTAGCCTTCTCTTTAAGAGCATAATACTCTCTAAAATGTTTTTCTAAAGCCACTATATAATTTTTAGCAAACTCTCTATGTTCTGCTACACTTGCATTCATAGGATCTTCTATTGTAGTTGCTCCAAAAGATTCCAAACCTGAACCAGGCTCTCTAAATGTAGAAGCTTTAATTTGATATTCACCAAAAGCAGGGTCATTATTTTTAGTACCAGGTCTTAAATAATAACTACCATCCTTTTTATAAATACTTTTATCTTTACCTCTACTTGACTCATTCATATGAATAGCATCCATGTTTAACCAATTAGGAGTGTCATCTGCTTTAAATGTAGGGTTAAATAAGTACTTAAATGGATCGTGTTTAGACTGATCAACACCTTCAGGAGGAAGTCCAGCTATCTTATTATTTATTTTATTTTGAGCAAAAATCTCAAGATTAATAGTAGTATCCTCTTGTTCTACAGGTTGGTCTCTAGTTAGCATGTTTTCTATAAAACCTTTATCTTCTGCCATCCTACTGTTTCCTCATTTGAGGATAATATGTATTTAAAAACATATTCCAAGACTCTGGATTTATTTCTCCAAATTCACCTTTAGACCATTGATCTAATTTATATTGTATATTAATATAATTTAAAACTCTATTAGTATTATTTATAGATTTATTTGCATCACTTTTTAAATTCTCAGGGATCTCTTCCCTATTTGTTATAGTAGCACTTAACTTACCAGGCTCTTTATCATCAAAAGTAAATAGTGTAGAAGACTTAGCCTCTCCAATTTTAATAACATTGTCTCTAACTGCATCAGAAGATCTAATAATCATATTAGATACTGATAAACCTAGCTCTCCATCATTATTAAGGTCTTTAGATATTTTAGACATTAACTCTTCATTATCAGGATTTAAAACAAAACCTGATACTTCTTCTAGACTTGTTAATGAAGCAGTATTTGTAAGTTCAGTATTGTTTGGACTATTCCATCTGTTACCATTTTTTATTATCCAATCTTTTGTAGACTGTCTAGCTGCTATTTTTTCTGTTGAGTTATTTGTATTATTATATGTATCAATTGATCCAGAAATCATATCTTTCCATAGTTTTACGCCCAGTTTTCCTTTACCATAAAACATATCTGCTGATTCATACTCTCTATCAAAAGCTTTACGTGATAAACCTTCAGTTAGTACATTTGCATGAAATTTTAAAGACTCAAGAAGCTTTGTTCTTGCAAGATTATCTCCTGCTGGTAGTACATTTAAGGCTTGAGTTATTGTTTGCATTATTTTTATATTATTTGGAGAAGTATATTGAAGACTCTTATAGTCATCTATGGCTTTTGCAGCTAAGAAATGATATTCAAGAGCTTCTTTCGCATCTTTACCAATCTTCCAGTCTTTAGTCCTAGTTTTAAATGCCTCTATCTGCTTTTCAAATACTGCAAACTTAGCCTTAATATCTGGATCTGACATATACCTACCAAACCCTGCTTTAGGATCTAATAATTCATACATCTGTTGATCAATATAAGTTCCTAATTGATTTATTAGCTTAGGTATATTCTTAGGGTCATCTGCATCTGGACTCTCAAAAAGTTCTAATGAATAGGTTCTAATATCTTGAGCAGTTTCTTGAAAGAGTTCTGTATCCCAGCCCTTATTTTTTATAGTCCAAATTTCAGCTTTTAGGTCTTCCACCCTTGATTCGTTTAAAGATTTTATTTTTTTTGCTTTTGAAAATTTTATTTCCTTTGGCTCTGCTTCTTCAGCTGTTGCTACATAGTCAATTAGTCCATCCTCACCTATTATCAAGTCAGTACCAAACTTTTTCCTTAATTCCATCGCATATTTCTGATAGTCTTTAACTATAGCAGCTTGATTTGATGCTTGGTCTCTAGCAAAAGCAGTATCTGCTGCATATATAGTACTAAGACCAGCATTAGCTAGTAGTTGTTTTGAGTATCTAGTAATAACATCAACTCTACCTGGGTTATTTTTAATTGCCTCTTGAAGAATTCGTTTAATTCTCATTTCACTTTGGAAGACAGTTATTCTGCCCTGTTTAAAACCATTAGTAATTACTTTAGTATCAGCATCAAGTTTAGTAAGAACACCATTTATTTTTGTATCATTCTCTTCTTTGTTCTTATCTTGTACAAAGGGTAAACTATTCCAAGAAGGACTCTGATTCTTATAAGCATCTATCTCACCTAAGATTTCTTGACCTACTTCTTGTTTAACAGTATAGTCTTTATATCCATCATAAGCAGTAACACCTACTTGCGTTAATTTAGCTAGAGTAGTTAAGTTAGCCTGAGCCTTCTCTCCTTCACTAGTATCTATTACAGGTTTATCTACAGCAGGATTATACTGCCCTACCTGTTCTAAAGATGTTGTATATGTATTATTGTCTTGAGCCATAAGTTTTCCTATTTATTAATCTAAAAGTGATCCATCAAATATTGTTGTATAATCTGTGTCAGGTGCATACTTTTTAAAGTATTTTATTTTCTCTTCTGCTACGTTCTCTGCTTCTGTATAGCCTAATTTTATAATTAGATCCATTAACTGAGCTTGTCCAGTAGTTAACTTTTTCTTTTCAAGAGCTAATATTTTTCTCTCTACTATTTTGTATTCTTCTTCAGTCCATTCTTGAGAAGTAGCAAAACCTTCCATCATCCAAGGTAGGTTCTCTTGTAACTCAGATATAACTTCAGGAAGAGATACATCTCCACTATGATACCTATCTACCCATCGTTGATAATGTTGATGTATTAATTTAGCATCCTCATTTAACATATCTTGTCTATTTAAATTAGAAAAGAGTGTTTCATAGTATTCTTTTGATAAAGAGTCTCCCCATCCAAGCATGATTTGAATTACATCTCCATCATTAACTTTATATTGACGTTGTCCATGTTTATTTCTAATCCAATTATCATTTTGATGAATTAAGATTGCTTTTTGAATATCCTCTACTACTTTATAATTACTCAAAACAGCTATAAAAGTATCAAATATCTTTTGACCTGTACTAACGGAACCCTTAACACCATCTGGAACTTCCCAAATTTGTTTAGCTTCCCTATATCTATCAGCAATTTTACCTGGAACACTAAGAGAGGCTATACTTGGTTCAGTAGCTCCTTTCTGATCAAAGAGTTTAAATAACTCTTTAGTTGTTTCCCAAAGTCCTATATCTTTTTGATTACCCATACCTGCAGCAATTTGATTTCCATGAGGAGGCTCAACACCTGCTATTTTAAATGCTGATCTCCACAACCAGTCAGCTATAAATCCATCCATGTTTCTAAGCCAGCTTTCTTGAGATTTTTTATTAGCAAGAGTAGCAGGATTCTTAACACCAGCTTCAGTTAGTTTCTCTCTGTCATCTTGTTCCAGCTTTTCTGCTAGTAAAGTTGTAAGAACATAAGCATAGAAACCCCAAATAGGTATATTATTAGTTCCCCACATCGCTCCTTTAGCTGTAAATAGTTTAGCTCTCTGTAAATCAGTTAAACCAAAACCATCTTTATGTAATATTGCTACTGTAACCTTATGATTATATTGTATAAAAGTTAATAGTTGTCCAAGTGCATTATGACTCCAAGGCATTGCTCCCTCTTTAGTCATACTACCTTTAAAGTTATAAGCATTTGTAGCTACTTCAGCTCTATTCTTAGGTTCCCACCAATTTTTTCCAGGATTATTTTCTTTAAAAGCTCTTACACCAAATAGTACACTACCTATAGAAGTACCTGATTCTGACTGATGGAATCCTGCAAGTCTACCTAGGTTTCCTGGTGCTCCTATAATATTCTTACCAACAGCACTTGCTTTATCATATTTACCTGGACTAAGTTGAGGTTCTGCCTTACTTATTATTTCTGAAATTATTTGATTTTGAGATACCTGAGATAGTGTTCTTTTAACCTCTTTTATTATATGAGGAATTTCTATATCAGTCCAACCTGTTGCTTTTAATCCTGCAATAATAGTACTTTCTAACTTACCACCCTTAAAACTAGGATGATCAAGCAGAGCTACACCCCTTAATAATACTATATCAGATACAAATTTAGCTGCAGTTGTAGGAGACATTGCCATAGCTTCAATAGCAGGAGAGAACTGTAAGAGAAGCTGCTTAATAGGAGAACCTGCAATCACAAAACTAGAAATAGCTCTTTGGAACATTGTTGCAGAGTCAGCTGCAGTATTACCTTCCCTTCTTAAAGCTGCAGATACTTCTGCTAGTGCTTTTGGAGAGGTACTGACACCCTCAACTATATCAGCTAAGTAATGGAAAAATCTTTGTTTAACTACATCAGAGAAACCTACCTCTACTTCACCTAATCTACGAGCATAAGTTTCAAATTGATTTTTTGCTGTATCTAGTTTATTTAATTGTTCTTTAGATAGACTATTTTTATCTAAAGTTCTTCCAATATCTGATACTTGTTTTGGATACTTCCCACTATTGTCTAAAAAATCTTTAAATTCTACTACAAACCTTTTCTTAAATAACTCAAATCCTGCATAGAATAAATTCTGTTTCATTCCATTTTTTGCTAATCTATTCATAGCTGTAAGAACATCTTCTCGTTGTCCACCACCTACCATATTTGTTTGTGTTTGTCTAGCATTAGCTAACTCTGATTCATATAGTATTGATCCAGCTTCATGATACATCATCATTTCTTTTGGATCACTTTCTTTAGCTTGTCTTACAACTAAAATAAAATCATCAAATTGCCCTGAAGCTTGTAACTTACGTGCTATACGTTGAGCTTGTAACTTTGTATTAGCTCTTGCAATAGCTTGTTTGTACTTTTGCATTACTGAAAGAGTTCTAGCTTGCTCTTCTGTAACAGGTTCAGATCGTTTAGTAATCTCATTATATTTACCACCTACAGGATCTCCCCTTTTAGTGTAGAATTTAATTCTCCAATCAAAAATAACAGTACCATTTTCAGTAACTTTTAAAGGAAGCATATCTACAAAGGACATACTAGAATCTATTTGAGGCATATAGCCTTTAACAAAAGGAACTATATCTCCTCCTAGTGGACCAAGTCCAGCTATTGTTGGATCAATTAATGCATATCCATAATGATCTAATCCAGGCACATCAGGAAAACTTTCTTCAATCCCTTCTTTTGTTTCTCTATTCTTTTTATAAAAGTTTTGAGGTTCGAAACGTTCTTTAGTTGCTATGTCATGTACATCTGCTAATGAAGAGGACGCTCCAGAAATCGGTTTGCTTAACCTAACTAAAATCCTACCTTCTGTATCTAAAATTTGACCTTTATTATTTGCAAGGGATAGTTCTTTACTAAAAACAAAGTCAGTTACTTTACCAGTATCTAATAGTATAACTTTAGTTATATTTGCTGTAATCCAAGGAATATCTATTTCTGTTAGTTCTATTATTTCTTTACCACTCTCTTGTATTCTAGCAATTTCTACTTTAACAGAATTATTTTTTGTTGAAACAACTTTATCAGTAACAGCTCCTAAAAATTTACCAGATATATTTTCATAAACTCCTTTATTATATCCTAAATCAGATAATCTTTGGACTTCATAAACATTTTTTATTTTATTTTCTAGCTTAGAAATTTGCTCATAAGCATTAGCAGCTCTTCTAAGATCTGGTATATCTTTTATGGATTTTATTTTAGTTATATCTTGTATTTTAACATAGTTTACAGTAGGACCAAACATATTAAATAAATCAAAATCTGTATACTCATTTATAGAACGACCAGTTCTTTTCATATCTCTTAATAGATAGTCTAAAGCTACTTTGTTTTTATACGTAGCTACATGATGAACTAATTCATTAGCCAGCCTTTTACTTAGATAAGAGTTTTCTAAAGCAGAATTTATAATTTCATATGTAACCCAACGAGACTCTCTTTGATTATTAAGTATCCAAGAAAATATATCCCAGTTACCAAGTCTTTTATTACCACTATATTTTATAGTATATCCAGGGATTATATTCAACCCAAGTATATTTCCAGCTATTGGAGTAAAAGCATTAGTAATTACGTCATAGTCAGTTTCAACTTCTAGTCTTACTTCAAACATATCAGTAGACTTTTTAGTAAACTGTTCTTTAAATTCTTTTAAAGCTATATTATTTATTCTATTTTCATAATCAGCTCTTGACTCTATCTTTGGATTTATTGGATTATATGCATGAGCAATTTCATGTTTTAAAACAAAGTCTACCCATTCACCTGGTGATTTAAATATATCAGGAAGTGGATTAACACCTGCTACTTTAGGACTTAACCAAGGTTTTTTAGGAAACTGTTTTGATATATAATCTACATCAATTTTAATCTCTAGAGGAGCTCCTTTAGCAGTTCTTCTAAGAAGTGCTGGAACATATTGTTTCATTACAGAACCATCAGGCAAAGTAACATCTACCATTTTACCAGTAAGACCTTTTTTAATAGGTATATCAATAACTTTTTCAGGAACTAGTGTTGTTTTTTTACCTACAGTTTGATTATAAGCTGGTATAGTTATAGATACTGTTGAACCTGGACCTGCTTCTATTAATTGTTGAGCATTAAAATACTTTCTTTGTTTAAGAAAAGATTCTGTAGTAACATATGTTTCACCAGTTTTTAAATCTCTTATAACTATACTAGAAGAAACAAAAGGTTTTATCTCATAACCCTTTTCTTTAACCCATTTACCCTTAATAGTTTTCCTTCCTTTACCATCTATAACTTTTCTAGCAACTGTTTTACTGCCACCTTCTTCTTTATTTATTGACATTATATTATTTAAATTAGGATCTTTTTCTAATTTATTATATATCTCAACTACTTGACTTTTATCAATAATAGGATTTCCGGTACGATCAGCTCGATAACTTATACTTGCACCAGTACTATTCGTAAGAGCTCTAACAGTAGAATTAGACCAAGATACATTATCTAAATGATTACCTACAATTGTATTAAGTTCTTCTCTTACTTTAGTAGCAAATGTAAGTGTATAAGCTTGCGTAGGAGTTATAGTTTCTATTAGATTATTATAAATTTCTGAAACAGATATATTTTCATATGCTATACCACCTCCATCTAACATATGTCCTATATCAGGGTTGTTACCACCTAAAGGAAGACGGGTTGTTCCATAGCCTATCTCTCCCCATGAATTCCAAAGATTTACTTTATCTACACCTAGAGCTTTTGTAACTAAACTTCCTTCAGGACTCTCTAGAACTTCTTTCGATAAGATTGCAGCTACTTCAGTATTTGCATTTGCAGTAGCTCTCATAGGAGAGTCTGGATTTATATCAGATTTTGGAGAACCATAGTTGGGGGCTTGGTCTGTACCTGTTGTATACTTATCTCTCCAACCTGGATTTCTAAAGTCAGCATCAGCGGCTTTAAAATCAAAGTCTTGTTTTTTTGTTATTAATTCTGTAGGTTTTTCTTTAGGAGTAAAAACACGTTTAGTTCCTCTCAATATACCCTTAATAGGAGTAAATATTAGAGCTGTCTCTAATAAAGCTCTTGAAACTGCAGGAGAAGCTCCTGTCTTTTCACCTATTTGTTCAGTTAGATAATGGAAACCATTTCCTAAACTTTCTAAGGCTACACCAGTAACAGTACTACGAGAGTCTTCTGGAGTAATATTAAGAACTTCCCTTGCATTATCTATTATTTCTTGTATAATATGAGCGTTATAGTTTTGTCCTTCTTTATAACCAGGAAAGATACCAAAAAGTCTATCATCAGAAGGTTCTCCAGTAAATAAATATCTATCAGAGTCTTCTTGATTTTCTTTAAGAGTTTTATTAAACCGTTTCAAAAATCCATCAAATGGTTGAGATATATCTTCTTTTAATGCTTCTTCTGTTAAATCTCCTGGAGCCTCAACATTAATTAGAAATCCAGTTGAATCATTTTTTAGTTTCTGGAGTAGTGCTGCCTCACCTGTAAGGACAGCTGCTATATTATTATTAGATAATAGTACAGTAAACTCTTCTCTAGATAAATTCTTTAGGTCTTCAACAGAGCCAACTAGATTATCATCAATAGCATGTACAAACTTTTCTCCTAAGTATCCATTTTTAATTAGATCCTGGAAAGTAGGATAGATTACTTGTAGTTCTCCTACTGCTCCTGTTGAACTAATCTTATTGTTAATACCAAAAGTAGTCTCTGCAGAATAGATTGGTTTTAAAGCTAGTAAAAGATGCTTTGTATAAATTCCATTTTCAATTTGTAATGTTTTTAATTCTTTACTAAATACATCTGTACCTAAGTTTTTAACTATCTCTGTAAGAGTAGTCCAGTTTTCTACATAAGCAGGATTATATGAACTAGTTGCTGGATTAAGTCTATCCTCTGCTAGTTTAGCTTGAGTTAACCATGAGTCTTTATTTGGACCACTCTCTGTATTAAAAACTTTTTGTAAATATTCAATATTAACTTTAGAGTCTTTTTTAGTACTCTTGTCTAGGATGTCCATACCTATAGCTACATCCATATTATTTTCAATAATTGACTGAATATTTTTAGGAAGAGCCTTAAATATCTCTTTATTCTGTTCTTTTATTTTTTTAGTAGTTTTTTCCCAAGCTCTACTTGTTCCAATCTTTATTTCATTAATATAAGTTTCTACAGCTGAAGTACTCATATAATCAACAAAACCTATAACAGTCTTAATAACATTATAACCAAATTCAACTGTACTGAGTGCATCTGCTGGAAGGTTCTTAAGGGGATAAAAATCTTTAGATATGCTTGGATCTTCCATTTGAGATTCATATATAGTACCATCAAATTTAGCTTCTATTGAAGGTACTAAAGTTACTAGATCTTTAGTTTGTTCTATTAAGTCTGCAGGAGGTATCTCTTTTATTATAGTTTCAATTTGTTTAAGAACCTTTTTTTTAACTTCTTTTTTCTTCTCTACTTTAGGAAGATTTTCATTTAATAATATACTTTCTATTTCAGCATCTAAGAGATTTATTTTTTCTTCTTTTACTTCTTTGTTAGTTATAGCATTTGATTCATCTAAAGCTTCTATACTAGCTTCTTGTTGTAAAACCTTCTCATTATTTTTTTCATCAGCAAGGTATTTAATACTAGATTGATATCTATCTTTTAGTTTTGAAGATATAAATCCACCTGTAGCATATAACTCAAGGGCATTCTTTTTATCTTGCCTACTTATACCTGGATCATCAATAATATTATTTACAATAAACTTATTCTGAGTATTCTGGTCATTCTCATATGATTTAATAGCTAAATCACGTAACTCAGAGAACCCTTGATTTGTTAATTCAGTTTTAGTTTTACTATAAACTTGTTCAAGGTTACCATCTTCTCCTGTATCAGTAGCTGCAGCTGTATAGAATGCTTCCTTAGATGCATCATCATCTGAAAATACTTCCTTAGGTAGATAAATCTCTGGTAATTCTAATTGTTCTTGAAATATAAGAGCCATATATGTCCTAAGCGATTGGAGTTAATTGTCTAGCATAGAGACCATTATCTCCTCCAGATATTGTTTTAAAGATATTCATTCCCGCAGTAGTAACATTAGACCATCCTGATGCAAAGCCTTGCGCAGTTGCTCCAGCTGATTTAGCATCACCAAAGATTCGACTTTGTGTTGATAAATCTGCAGCATAACCTTTTTGTACATTTAAGTTTCCAATTACATTAGCATAATCAGTACTTAAGGCTCCTTGTCCTAAAACATAACCTGATGTACCTGAAGGGTCAAAGCCTACATTTTTTACTGCATTTCTAGCTTGAAGAATTCTTCTTTGTTCTGAATTTGCAATAGCTACCCTCCTTACATTTGTTTCTGATTTTCGTTGTTGAATTCTATTTTCTTCTCTTTGTGCATCAGCAGCAATTTGATTATAACTAGCTGCTTCTGTTGCATATTTATTCTGTGCAACTGCTCCACCAGCTTGTAGTAAAAGACTAGCAGAGGTCAGGGGATTAGATTTAGCATAATTAAAGGCAGCTGAAGCTGCGTTTTTAGCAAAGGTAGTTCCCATTCCCAGGAAACCTGAGGGAACACCTACACCACCTGCTGTAGATAGTAATGTTGGAAAGCTACTAGAAGCAGCAACTCCACCTGTTCCCATCATACTCATAGCATACTTACCTCCATAGTAAGTTGCTGCAGCTATAATTGCAACTTTTGCTATTTTTTTTACTGTGCTTCCCATACTATAACTCCTTTTTTGTTAAAATTTGTTCAATACCATCTGATGTTGTTATCATATGTCCTGTAGGATTAAGCCCAAACATACGATTAAATTTAATAGCCTTTTCATTATCACATAATCCATAAAATTCTTTAATACCTATTTTCTTAATTGCAGGAAGAATTATATTCTCCCATATTTTTTTGTATCTTTTATATGTAGATACCTTCCAATCTTCCATTTCCATATGCATAATATAGATATGATAGTCTTCATCATAAGACATACCAACAAAGGTTTTAGTTTTTTCTTTATAGAGTATTTCCAATTAAGCCTTTGTTAATGCTGTAGCTTGAACTGTCCAGCCTAATAGTTTCATATCTTTACCTGCCTCAGACTGAATCTTTAAACTTAAAGTTTTTCCAGAGCCTCTTAACTTATTCTTAGTAGTTATTACTGCATCCCCACTATCATATGTATCAGATGCTCCAGTAGGTATATATAAACGAAGTAATCTATAAGCTTGAAATTGTGTTCCCCATTTACCACTACTTGCTGAGTTAGCCCAATTCCACTGTGATTGTACTAAACATGATGACTGATTATCTAAGATAAAGTCTGTACCTGAAGCTGTAAATCCATCTTCTGTCTTATTAAAATAAAAGAATATATAGGGTACTTGTTTTCGTTTTGTAGAATCTTTAAATAATTCATATCCTGTAACTAAATAACTAGAGTAATTTATTCCAGTACTATCTGCTGTAACCCAATCTTTAAAAGTTGTATTTTTATATAAAGATATTGTAAATGAAGTTCCTCTAAAAGTTAAGAACCTAAAGCCAGAGACTCTATTAACTTGTACACTTTCATTTACAATAACAGTATCTCCTGCTGTAACAATAACACTATTACCATCAGTTACTTCAACACCTGTTGCTGTTGAAGATACTGCATAACCAGGTATCTCTATATAGTCTGATACCCATGGTGAATTAGAAGCTAAACTTTCAATCTTTTGTGGATACCAAGATTTTAATGATAAATCAAGTATTAATTCTTTATTATATGATGTAATATAATTTGAAGTAGTATAAGTATCTGTATCATTATATAGCCATCTAACTCTATTTTCTTTTTCATCATAGAAACCCTTACAATTATTTTTACCTAAATCAGGAATCTCAAGAAAGAAAGTTTGTATAGAACCTAATGAAATTGATTCTGCTTTAAATCTTCCTGTAGTAGGATCTGGTGATAATTGATATATCCCTGCTTTTGACCAATAAATATAATTACCATTAACATTAACTATTGAGTTACCATTTGAAACACCATTAGTAGATATTTTATTTAATTGAAAAGAGTTAGCATTAAACCCTCCAGTATCTCCATAGATCTCCCACACGCCATTTTCTGCAAAAACTAATAGTGACTGTTGCGATGAAGCTATTTTAACTATCTGAGTGATCTCAGGTATCTGTATAGTTCCACCATCACTAGCAACTAATGCATTAACACCAGGAGCAGTAGGATCTGAGGCTTGATGGCACTTACCTAGTTGATCATCTGTTGTTACAACTTGAGTAAAAAAGACATAACCTGAATAATTAGGAGACTTATCATCTGGACCAGTAACATCAGAAGCAACCCCTGAATAAAATACACGTTGTGCATAAGAAGCGGCTGTTGTAATATTACCCTGTTCTAAATCATTTGGTAAAGATAATCCTGTTAGTGTAGCTCTTTGTGATCCTCTAGTAAAAGCATCAATTACATTACTACCCCTACTTACAAAGTATTGGGAAGTAGAATTTTTAAGTAATGTATCTGGATCATACTTTTCATAGTCTGAATCTGCAGCATTACTTATTTTACCAAAGGTCCATCCATCACCATTACTTGGATATAAACCAAGTTCTGTAAATGTAAAATCAATTGCATCTGGTGTTCCTGCATCTGCACTAACAATTGAAGAGTTCCAACCTTGATTTCTTAAATTATATTTATGGGTAGCTGATAGTGTTGCAGGTCTTTCTGATATAGTTAATCCATCATCTACTCCCCATATATCTCTTACATAAATACTAATTGAACTTGATGTAACTGCTTCAGTTAATTTATTATAAGATAATAATATAGGTTGTTCAAGTTGTTCACCAACAATAATCAACTTATTATTAATAGTAGCTGTTTCTAATTTACCATTAGAAACCCCAGGTAGAGTAATAGCTGCACCACTATTTAAAAAATTATCACTTGGATTAGTAGATAATAAATTGACAAACCAAAGTTTATCATTTGATCTAACTACTCCTATAGTTACAGTAGCATCTCCAGCAGGAGAATCCCATTTAAATAAGTCTTGTCGTCCAGAAGCTAACTGACTAGCTGTTTGTCCTGTTGCTGTTAAAGCATACAGATTTTCATAGTCTACTCCTAACCTTCTTGAACGAGAACCATCCCTATTAAGAACAAAATTTTGTTCATCAATAGAGGCATTCTCAGGAAAAGTAAGAGGACTAGCCTCTGTAATTAATCCCTTAACAAAGGTATTATATGGTTTTTCAAGGCTTGTTGCCATTTAGATTTCCTGAGCTTTCTTTTCTTGTTTAGCGTAATATTTTTCTTTAGCTGTTTTCTGTACTTTCTCTTCTTTCATATTCCCTAAGTAAGATAAAACTGCAGTATCTACTAGATTTAAAGATGTATATAAACCTGATAATTCTTGTGGTAATTCACCTCCGCCATCCCATTGTAGTTTATAATGAGCTGTTCCAGGATTGATAAAGGTTTGTAATTCTTTAGTACCTTTAGTTTTATAACTTCTTATTATATTTTTATCCATAGTTTTTTGATTTCCTTTTAACTTTTTTCTTTTTTTTACCATACCTTTGTTTCTCTATAAAGGCTGGTGTATTTTTAGTACTTGCCATATAATCTCCTAGTAGTTAGGTTTTTTATAAGTAGCATTACCTCTACCATAGTTTGGATAAGTAATACCCTTCTTTAATCTCCAAGCATCTTGAGACATTCTACGTCTTTGAGAAGTAGCTGTTTGCTCTGCTTTAGGATTAGCCATCTGTTTAAGTACAACAAAGGCTGCAGACTTAGCTTCAGCTAAAAGATATGTAAATAATTGTACAGGTAAATCAGGAGTAAAAGTATCTGATAAAGTAAAAGCAACTGATCGTTTACCATAACATTGTGATTTGCTATTCTGTAAGTTAGTCTCTAATACAGCATCATATCCATCAAATACTAGAGTTATATCATCAAAAGAAGTAAAGTAAGCAGGGGGTCTATCTTTAAATACATTTATACTTATTCCTGTTGAATCAGCTACTATTTTAATGTTAGTTGTATCTGTACTATCTCGTTGATCTGTAATATACATAAACTCTTCAGGAGTTTTATAACGTATTTTTTTATACAAATCTTTATCAGTTGATAATTTTTTAGTATTATATTTAATCCATTTTAAATCAATAATATCATCTGGTAAATTCATATGAGTAGGTCTATCTGTAGTTCCACTTGTATGCATTCTAAATAATTCATATAAAAATGGATAGTCTGTACCATCAATAATATTATAATAAGAAGTTTTAATTATTTGAGCTACTTGTAGAGACTCTGGCGTTGTATTAATTGAATTTACTTCATCTGAATCCATATCAGATAAGATGTCTTGTGTCATTTCAAGTAGAGTCATTTTAGCCATAATTTATCCTAAGTTGCTATTAGAGTTAATGCTAGTTTAGAAACTGTCATATCTCCAGCACCCGTTGTGTTATCTGCATATACTTCGAAGTAATCATTTGTTGCTGCTGAAACTATACAAGAACCAACTATATGAGTTGCATCTGCTGTAACTACATCTGCATAAGATTCAGAACCTGCTATAACAGTTCCATTCTTATGTATAGCTATTAATACTGGAATATCAGAACCTACAGCATGTTGAACTGTAATATCAAAATCAAGTTTTACTACAGCTGTAAGACTTCCAGTGTATGTTAATCGTGCAGTAGTTGCTTCTGTTACTAAGCTTCCTAAACCAGAAGCTATTGTTGTTGGTGCTACTATAGTAGGTGAAGCATTCCATGTATGTGTATATGGGGAACCTACATTATAAAAATGAAATTTTCCTTTTGGTAAAGCCATAGTGCTTGTAGTCAGTGTTGACCAAGCTCCTGATGCTGAACCATTTGCCACATAAACTTTATTGGCAGCAGCTGCCGCTGCACCTTTAGGTTCATGCAAGTCGCTCCCAGTAATTAAGTTATGTTGAATTGTCATTTTATTTCCTTGTTAAATTAGGGGTAAACATCTTCTTTTTGAGAAAATGTTTACCGAGGTATTACTAATTACACAGCCTAGTTATAAGCGTATGTAATTCTTAACTTAGCTGAACCAGCTGTAAATGCACCAGTTTGAGCTGTCACTGTTATAGCAGCGTCTGAAGTACCTACTGTTTTACCAATATATACTCCTGCGCCTGTAATAACAGCACCTTTAGTTAATATCAATGCATTAGTACCCTGAGCTTCATCTACAAATCCGTTAGGATCTGTAGCTGCTCCTACGAGCCCTACTTGCATTGTTGGTGTACTTGTTCCAGCCCATGCAGTAGTAATATAAACTAATGCTGATTGAACAATGGTATTTGCTGGTAATTTAAAAGTTAATGCTGTAGTGCCAGTAACTGGTAAATTGGACCATGAAAAATCCCATTCTGCTGTTTTAAGTAAACCTTCTTTCGAACTTTCTTGACCACCATATTGTCCATCTGTAGTACGAGGACCATAATGAGTAGTCACGTTTCTTTTTGCTCCGACTTCGTATCCCATTATATTCTCCTAGTAAGCAGCATGATCAGTAATGATCACACCTAAAGTGTCAAGTCTTTGTGCACCAAATCCATAACGAGAAGTAACCTGATATTTATCAGCTCTTTCCTCATTATCTCTCCAACCTTCTGTCTGCGGAGCACGTCTCCATGCATGCATTAGTGGTTTAGCAGAGTCATCAGCAACACACATAAAGACATTAGATTTATTACCTACAGTTGTAGTATCATTTGCTAGACTATAAGCAGAAGCATCAATAGCTTCTGTTGCAGTACTAGAAAATAAGAAGTTAGATGTATAAACATCAAAACCCATAATATTTCTAACAAATTTATGATCTCTTGCAAAACCTTCGTTTAAAATACCCTGGAATTGCGGAGTATTATCAACTACTGTTTGTAAAGAGATTAACCCATTTAAAGTAGCTTCAACAATAGGATCAACAATTGCAATCCTACCACCAGCAGGAACATTAGCTTTATCAAAAGATAACTTCATTGCTACAAAGTCAGATAAAGTAATTTTCCTAGATGTACCACCAGAACCTCCGCCAATCCAACGATGTGGACGACCATTAACTAAGTTAACGTCAGCATTAGTTTGAGCAGCATTTGCTACATTTAAAAATTTAGTCTCATGGTTTTCACCAAGAGCACGAGTTGATTCCATAGCTCGCATTGACATTAGCGTGTCAATTTGAGAACCATCTTCACGAAGGTCATCTGTAACTTTCCAAGCATCACCAACGTAGTCAGTAATAGAAAGGGTTAGAGTACCAGTGTCAATGTCATGGAAATTTAATGGCGTATCCTCAGCTGCATCTTGTAATGAGACTGTACCAACTGTTTTAACGTTTAGAGTTGTTCCAGAACCAAAGTCTGTTACATCTCTCCACATACCTTCAGGTAGTAAATAGTCATGTAAATTATCAAGAATAAACTGCGAATACTGTTGCGCTTCTATGAACGCAGTTGTGTTTGCAGTACTAGCCATAATTAATTTTCCTTATAAAATTATGTTTGTTTAATTTTCTCACCTGCAATTTTCCAAGCAGCAGCTAAATCTTTTGTTGTTGCACCCTGTTTTACACGGGCACTTAACTGAGAAGTATCTTCTACTTGATTCCTAAGAGCTTCTGTATTTACTGAACTAGTAGGCTTGGAGTTTAAGATCTCTCCAGGCTGAGCTAACTCACTAAGTTTTAAAACTAACCTAGGATTTGTTGCCGCAAGATTGTGTAGTTGTTGTATAGTTAAACCATTTTCTAAAGCCATAGAATTATAAACAGTTTCTGCTTTATCTCCGTACTTAGCAGTAAACTTTTCAGCTACTGACTGAGCATTTTGTTGAGAAACTCTTTCTCTTTCTTTTGACTCTAAGGTTTTATTAACAACATTTTGTAGCATATCTTGATTAAATTCAGGTTCCTGATAGGTCGTAGCAGGTGGTTGAATTCCAGACTTAATTTCATCTAAAAGTTCCTGAGTAGTTTGTCTCTTAGTCAGTTCTTCTTTTACTTCAGCAAGTTCAGACTCGAGAGTCTCAATATGCTTTTGTGCATGAGGTACTGATCTTAGAGCATCTTCTGGGCTCTGGTACTTTTTACCTTCACCAACTAACTCTTGAGCTTCGGTCGGGATCTCAAATGCTTTTGGTGGAGTATCTGTTTGTACAGCCTCAGTTGTATTTGGCTCTACAGGTGTTTCAGTTGTTTCTGTTTTTACTTCATCTTCCATGTTACTTATCTCCTTGGTCAGGTATTGCATTTAATAATTTAGTGTATGCTCTTTGTAATCCTCTTTGGTAAGCTTGAAACTCAGACCAGCAAGGTTTACTAAAGTTTTCTTCATCCATACATTTTCGTTGTGAAAGATCAAATTGATCTTCTAAGTAAGCTCTTATTTCTCTAAAAGCTTCTATCTTTGTTAGGGCTTTGCCCTTTTCTGATTTTAAATCTATCATACTAATATTATATCATACATTAGGTTAAAAGTCAAGCTTATTTAGGCAGAGACTCTTTGGTAGCAGGATCAACCTCATCAAGTTCTTCTTGAGGAAGTTCTTGAACTAGTGGTTGTTCCTCTTGTCCTAATTCTTTTGCTTGTTCATTTACCATTCGTTGGTCCATATTAGGAGCTTCTGCTTCTTGTTGGAGTTCCTTTTGAACCTGTTGAATAATCTTTTGTTGTTCTCCTTGTTCAAAGAGACCCTCATATTCTCCAATAAAGTCATATTTTTCAAAGCCCATATATTCCTCTACCATCTGTGCAACTCGTTTACCTGAGATATGAGGTTGTATGATTGCTCCAATTGGACTATTAAAGACCCCTAGGATATTCTGTAAAAGTTGTGCTCTCATAGCATAATGTCTCGCTCCTACTGGTCTTAACTTACCTCTAGAAGTTAAATCTTCTTTTGTTATAGATAAGAAATCTATTACTCCAAGATCATCATCCATAACTCTAGTTAACTCAGCAGTATCTATATAATGTCTAGACATTTCTAACATCTTATTTAAAATAGGTTCTAAGAACTCTCTTTCAAATCTATTAACTTTATGCTGGAAAATTCTACTTGCTGCATTTTGTAATTGTTGTACTTCAAAAGCAGTTTTTTCTCCAGGAGTTCTTATACCCATAGCTTCTTTAGGGGCTCCAGCCATCTCTTCCATTACTTGAAGCAATGCTGCTATCTCATTATTAACTTGAAAAGCTGCAGGATTAGGAGGCATAGCTACTACATCTCCATCTTCAGGTACATGTATTGTTTCTTCAGGTCCCCAAGTAAATGGTTCTACATCACCTTTAATTTTTAATGGTGGATGTATAGTTAAATCTAATGCATCAGCTTTAAGATTTTCTAAATGATCTACTCTATATTGCATACCAACTAGATTATCTAGTGGTCCCATAGCATATATATTATCTGGACGTTCTCTCCATCCAACATGATTTTTAGTATCTTTACCTAACCAAGAAGGATTAGTTTCATTTTTAAGAATATAACTTCTATCAATAATAGTAATTACTTTATTTTCTTCTAATTCTCCAGTAGCTTGATTATAATAATCCCCTTCAAACTCTAATAATTCAACCATACCAGATTGATAGTATTCTTGTAAAGAACCAAATCCATCTACTAAGAAAGCTTCCGCTTTATTAATATCTTCTTTTCTAAAAGAACTAATTGATTGTCTAATCTTTACTACTTTATTAAAAACAGTTTGATTATACTTTAAATCAGGACGATACTTAAGATCTTTTTTTAGTTCCCCAATAGATTTTATATATCGAGTAAATTTAGGAGATTCAGAAAATGAAGGTGCTGTAGGATTAAAAACAATATCAAATGGAGAAACCCTAACTAATTTTGGTCCTCTATATGTAGTTATTATTTCATCTGATACCTCATCTAAATGATGTTCATCTACATAAGTTACTTCAGCAAAGGAATTACCATAATCAATATAATCATAAACAAGACTGGATATAGTTTCTCTAAATCCAGACTCTCTTAATTTATTTGACATATATGCTTGAATGGCTTTTCTTTTATCTTTTGTAGAAGCCTCTAAATCATAACCTTCCCACTTCATCCAATCGTCATTTGGAAATAAAGCATCTAAATAATTAGCATGTAAGTTATCTCTAATTTGAGTAAGTTTAGGTACAGTAGTTTTATTTTTCCATGGTAATATAGAATTAGAAGTAGTTGTAGTATCTGTAGCAAATAAATAATTTCGTAATTCTCTCCACTCAGCCTCTTTTGGGCTTCTTTGTATATACCATTGATTATATAGCCCAGCTAAAGTTCTAGCCATGCTATCTCTATCAAGTAAATCTCTAATTTCTGCTACTTTTCCTGCCATATTAATTCCTTAATTAAAACTCACTCCACCAAAACGGTTATGAGTCATTGTTTTTTTATTTAGTCCTAAGTTCATATGAGCTCTTAGTTTAGGTACTAAAGATATTGCCATTGCATTTGATAGTGCATCTTTAATGTCATCATGAGGTGGGTGTACCATTACAAGCTCTTCTTCTAATGTTTGACAGTTACCACCTTTATAATGCCATACTTGTAAGTTATCATACTTAGGTTCAAGTATTGATCCTACTCTTTGTGCTTTATCTCCTAGATGTCTAGTAGGTCTAAACTCATCTACAGATAAAGGTATTCCATTTGGTTTAAGATAACTATCTTTTAATTCTTTTACAATAGTCTGTTGTGCTACTGTTATCTCTGCTCTTATCTTTCTAAATCCCCATTTTTCCCAAGAGTGTAAAATATGTGTATAATAATCTACAATCTTTTCTGTTTTAAATCTATCTATATCTAGTACATAATAATTAGCTTGGTGGTCTACACCAATAACTACTAAAGCAGTATAATCAGCTTGTTTTCTTAATGAGAAAGCAAAATCAATAGCAGCATAGACATTTAATTTTCTATCTCTTATATACCAATCACCTTCTCTATTTGTTAGATTAGATTTATCAAAGTATTGAAAATTTTCTTTATTAATCCTGGCACTTTCAGTAGTATTTGGATCATTATAGTACTGTGCATAAAACTGAGTTGTATCAATATATTTTGCCTTAATCCTAGCCAACTCTTTACTATCGAATCCAAATGCTTTTCCATCTTTCCTTGTCCTTTTAGCCCATAAAAACTCTCCGTCTGTTTCTACGACTCGTTGGAACAATTCGTATACTTCCTTCTCTTCGAGTACTTCTCCTTCATCATCATAATATACTTCTTTCATATTAATCATAGTATCATATATATCACGGGGATGATACCTAGTTCCTACAACCCATTCCTGTGCTCCTGGATTTTCAATAGAAGCTAACTGTGAATAGGCATTCTCTACTTTCTCTCTACCTTCTTCCGTATAGGCATTCCCTGGTACAACAATGTCATCAAGTACGACAATATCTGCGTGGAAGCCTGTAGTATTACTAGTAAGACCAACAGCTTTACAAGTAGCATCTCTTATTCCCTCCAGTTTACGTTGAGGATGGTCAACAGCTATTTCAGCTACTGCCCACTTTTCTCGTTTACCTTCTTCTGGGTGAATCATATCACTCCAGTATCTACGATAGATTGATGAATCTATTATCTGTTTAATTGCATATAACTGTTTCTCTGCTAAGTCAGCTGTTGCTGATACATAAAGAACAGTTGTTTCAGGATGCTTAGTTATCCACCAAGCAGTCCTATAAGCAGCTAGTTTACTCTTCATATGTCCACGAGGAAGTAATACTAACTGATTATCTTTAGCTTCTTGTCTACTCCACCATGATATAAGTTCTTCATGTAATGCACCATACAATATATGTGGAGCAACTAACTTAATAAATGTTATAAGATCCGCTTCTGCTGCTTCTCTTATTAAATCATTTTTCAATTACAGTTTACTCTTTATCCAAACCCATACTCTATTCTTTAACCAAGATGGTATATCTTTTAAGCTTTTAGGAGCTAAATCTTGATATGTGTTTATAATACTATAGTATAATGTAAACCAATGAAATTCTAAATATTCTTCCCAAATGTATAAAATAATAATAATATATAATAGATGTTCCAATTACTTCTCCTCAGTTGTTAATGCTATCTGTAGTTTTAAAAGAAAAGCTTCTTTACCTGTATTTAGTTGATCTAAATTAAATAACAATTGATTAGTCTTTCTTTCTAAATCACCTATATGTTGAAACATTACTGTTTGTTCTTTATTTAAATCTTCTACAAAGTACTCTTTCCCTTGTAACTCAAATGGTGTTTTTTTGGTTTTTGCCATTTTTATTTCTCCTTAAAATTAGTTATTGCTGCTTTAATTGCATCTTCTGCTAAAACACTACAATGTATTTTTACTGGCGGTAAAGCTAGTTCTTCTACAATGTCTGTATTTTTTATATCCTGTGCTTCTGTTAATGTCTTACCTTTTAATAATTCTGTAACTAAACTACTTGATGCAATTGCTGAACCACATCCATAGGTTTTAAATTTCGCATCTGTTATAACATCATTATCTACTTTAATTTGTAGTTTCATAACATCACCACAAGCAGGAGCACCTACCATTCCAGTTCCAACATTAGAGTCAGACTTATCAAAAGAACCTACATTTCTTGGGTTCTCATAATGGTCTAATACTTTTTGACTATAAGACATTAGACTGCGAAACTACTTCCACAACCACAAGATGCTTTAGCACTAGGGTTATGTATTTGAAATTGAGAGCCTTGTAATGACTCTTTATAATCTATTTCTGCTTCTTGTAAATACTGTAAACTCATTGGGTCTACCAAGATAGTACAATCATCTTTCTTAACTTTTGTATCATCTTCATTAATTTCTTCATCAAATGTAAAACCATATTGCATACCAGAACATCCACCACCTTTAACATAAACCCTTAAATTAATATTAGGATTATTTTCTTCAGCTAGTAAATCTTTTATTTTAATAACTGCATTATCAGTAAGTGTCATTATTCTAGGGTAAATCTTTCCAAACTGCTTCTGGTATTGGAGGTAAAGCACCCTCACTATAATATGATGTTTTACCTATTAACTCATTTCTTACAACAAGTCGATAAGCAATAAATAACTCTAAACAATAAGGTGTTATAGCTACATCTGGTAAAACAGAATAATCTGTTTCTGCTAGTATGGCTTTACACTCTGCTTTATATTCTGGTGTTATCATAAAATTTCTCCCATAACTATTTCTGTTGGACTTATAGCTTTACCTACTTTACCTATACCAACACTTGTGTCTGTGGTTAGTTGTCCATCATAAGTGTCTGCTATATAATAGTTTGACCCTGTTGTTAATCCAGAATATCCAGTAACAAGACCACCTATATTAACTGGACTAGTTGTTCCTGCTGATGCAGCTGCACTAGCTACTCCACCATATTTAAATCCTGGAGTAGAATAAGCATTTACTGTATATAAAAATGTAAAGTATGCTGTACCAGTATAGCCAAAAAACATCCATATATCACTTGCGCCTGTATATCTCATATTCCATATCACCTTAGTAGAGTATTTAGATTGCTTTACTCCTGTTCCAGCAATTGTCCAATCGGCATTAAGTCCTACAGAAACAGTACCTGCTAAAGAAGTATTTGAGCCTGAATATGATAAGATTAACTCTTTCCCAGTGGAGTCTTTTTGTTTAATATCATTAACCACAAAATCCAAAGTCGGAGTTGTAAGTGTATCAATTAAAGTTACAGAGGATGCATCCGCAGCAATAGAGAATGTTTTTAGGTATCTTACATCTGATGTATTTCTATAATAGTAAAGCAGATGAGTAGCATCCAAGTAATGAACTATTCCACCATCTTTAAAGTCCGATACTAAATCAATATCTACAGCGGCAGCAGTGGTTGGAATATGAGTAGTACTATCAATTACACAATACCTTAATTTATACCCATCAGCAGACTTCATCATTCTATTTCCAGCTGCATTAAGTCGAGAAAAAGTATACTCTTGTGCTGAATATGCTGGGTAATCACCAACAGCTGCATCAAAGTTAGCTTGTGCTGAAGGACTCGCAGTAGTAGACCCTGTTATACCTGATGCTGAGTTATACCACCAATTACCATAAGTATATGCTGCCCCAGCAAAAGCTGACCCACGAAATTCTTCTGGACCAACTCTAGCGAAGCCGCCATGTCCATGACCAGAACCTGATAGAATTTCTAATGTAGAGCCATAACTAGTTGGAGCTCCTGTGCTTGAATTAACTTGTACTCCTTGAAGCTGGACCCCTGATTGAACACCATCAATCCTAGCTTTGTGGGCTACTACAAACTTTCCATCAGGCATAGCATATATGCTGCCTGCAGAAAATCCTGGTGTACCAGATGCAGCTAGTGTTAATGTCATAACTAATGGTGTGGCATTTTCTACAAAGATACCAGAACTAAGATAAGCACCATATATAGAGGTTGTCATAGCACCACTCGCAAATACGGATGTCATTCTTAATCTTACTGTTCCTGGGCTTACAGACATTGCTTCTGGTATAACTCCACCTTCAACATTAGAAGCTAATGTTCCAATATTTGGATATACACCAACAGAACCATCTGTAGCTGTAGATACTGCTCTTCTAGCTGTAAGTGAACCTCCTGTTACTGTTCTAGTTGATTGAAGCGTTGCAGGTATGCCTGAAGCTGCAGTTTGAAAAGTTGGTACTGCATCAGCTCCTGCTGAAGTCAATACTTGTCCTGCTGTTCCTGCTGGTACATTAGCTGGGTCGCCTGATGTATCATAAGTAATTAACTCACCATCTGTACCGCCAGCCATTTTAGCTAGAGTAACTGCATTATTTGCAATAGTAAGACTTGTTGCACCTGTTACATCACCTGTATGTGTAGCATTAGTTATTTTAGATGTGTTAGCTGTAATAGCAGAAGCTTGTCCACCTGTAATTCCTGTCTTTGCGGTATTAGCAGTTATTTCTGTATTAATTGCGTTAGCTAATTTATCAACAGTAATTGCATCATCTGCAATTTTAGCTGTAGCAATTGCTCCTGTAGATAAGGCACCAGTAACATCAGCACTTGTTAATGTTATTGCACCTGTTCTTGTATTAAAAGCAGTTACTGTTCCTGTTACTGAGAAAGCTGCTGCTTGCCATGCTGAACCATCCCATACATATAATTGAGCAGGAGCATCTGTATCATAATATAAAGTACCTGTAGTAATTGTACCTGTAGGTGCTGCACTTGAGGCTCCTCTATATAAGTCAGCAAAACTATTTACACCAGCTACATTAGCTGCTACAGTTGCAAGATTAGCTACTACAGTAGCTGTTCCTAACGTATTCATATCAGATACAACATCAGCTGTTCCTAATGTGTTCATGTCTGTTACTACATCGGCAGTACCTAGAACATTCATATCAGTAACTACGTCAGCAGTTCCTAAAATACCCATATCTGTTATAACTGCGGCTACTCCTAGTAAACCCATAGCAGTAACGTTAGCAGCAGTTCCTAAGAGATCCATATCTGCAATTACAGCAGCTGGAGCTAGAGCAGCAATATCAGCTAGTTCAGAAGCAGAGGGAACAAATATAGTCCATGCAGCTGCAGCAGTTCTTACACTCATTACATTAGAAGTTGTATTCCAATAGAGAGCTCCTGTTATTAAAGCATCTCCATCATTATCTACAGTAGGTGCAGAACTTTTAGATCCTAAATATCTATCATCAAAGCTATCATAACTTGCAGCAGCAGATGTTGCAGATGATGCTGAGGCTGTTGCACTAGTTGCTGCAGCAGTTACACTAGTAGCTGCTGCTGTAGCACTTGCTGCGGCTGCTGTTGCACTGGCTGCTGCTTCAGCTACTTTAGTTGTAAGACTAACTCCACCAATAGTAAGTCCTGTTGCTGTAAGCATAGCACAGTTATTAATAGCTTGGCTATTCATATCCAGAGCTTGAGTCATAGTATTAGTCTCACCAGAAGTATTATTTCTATATAATACTTTGTTCTGGAACTCTGCTTCTAATGCATCAAAAGCAGTATTAAAGGCTGTGTTACTAGCAAAGCCTGCTGCAATGGTGGGGAGTGTTATTTTAGCCATTTATGTTTTCCTTGATTTACGTTTTTTTGATTTTGCTTCTTTCTTTAAATTAGTCTTAGCTGATACTAATCTAAGATTCTTTCTTTTATTATTTAAGGCATTATTATCTTTATGATCACAATGCTTACCATCTCCTACTTTAGCTCCTTTAAGAACTCTACATTTATTTCTTTTTGCTCTTTTAGCCTGCCTCTTTTTCTTAGGGTTCTTCTTTTCCCAAGCTAATTCTTTCTTGTAGTCTCTCTTACCATTTTTCATGAAAGGCATTATTTATGTCTCACAGTTTGTTCTTGCTTAGTCTCTTTAGTAGTACTTTATTTGGAGTTTTAGAAATTTTTTCTAAGAGCCCTGTAAAATCTCTTGTTCCTTTGTTAAGTTTTCCTGAATAAGATACTGTATTTGCTTTAGGGATAGGTACTTGAAAGTCTTTCCAGTAGCTAAAATTCTTTTTACCTATAGGTAGTTTAGGTGATCCCGGAAACTTTGGGCTTACTATCTTCTTTACCTTTTGAGCAATAGACAGAACTGTTAAGGGAGTTCCTACATAAGGTATTTTCTTTGCAAGAGGGTTTCTTAAGAGTGCACTAAGAACCTCCCTAGGTTTAAATGCCTTTCCAGCTATCTTAGCAGCAGTTATTGCACGTTGTGTTTTTAAACCTGTTGACTTTCCAGCTATCCTAGCAGTAGTTATTGCACGTTGTGTCAGTCTCTCTCCTGCTGCAAATCCAGTTTTATTACCCTGTGGAAATTTTTTAGTTATTAGTTTTTTATTATGTACAGCCATTACTTGTCCCCTTTAATGATTTTTAGACCTATTCGATCCATGTCAATCTGTTGTTGTTTAGCTGCTCTCGCATCTATTTTAAGTTCTCTTTCTACTTCATCCCTGGAAGGGCGCCCTGCCTTTTTGACAGCATAACCCTTTTCTACAAGATACTTACTAGCCTGAAGACCTTTAGCATCATTATCTAATGATGAGGCAATGATAGCCTTAATCCCAACTGCCTTGAGTTTAATATCTAACTCATCTCTCCAGCCTTGTATCATATCTTTGATTTGTGGTGTTGTGTCGTTGCATAGCTTAGTCCAGTGATCCCAGGAACCTAGGGTTGACATAGCGAATTCATATTCAAATCCCGGAACATGATCCCATGCCATATATATGTTCTTTAACGAAGGATAGGTCTTAGTACCTTTAACAAGGTCATAGTCTTTCATGCACCAAACTGGTGCCATAATCTCAATACCTTTTAAAGATAGCGATGTATCTCTCATCTCCCAAAAAAGAGATTGAGTACGATATCTACCCATCTTGTCTTTAAACGATTTTTTGTTCATACTAATATTATAACACAAGGCATAAAAAAAGTCAAGCTATTTCTTTCCTTTAGTACTTGTATAGCCTTTAGCTTTTAAAGCAAGGTGTCTCTTCTTAGTAAAGACCATAGTTCCTTTACCAGCTTTGGAATACATCATATGTGGTTTCATCTTCTCAGCCATACTTATTCCTTACAAGTACATGGATCACATTTACATTCTTTACATTCACACATAGTAGTCTCCGCTTCATCATACATTAATCTTAAGTTACATTATAACATGATTCATTGATACTATAACTAACTATAACTCTAATCCTATCAATAGTTACATGTTATCTTAACTAACTATTTATTATACTAATATTATATCATACTTTTGATCTAAAGTCAAGAGGTAATTAGAAATAAATGTAAAGTAATTACATTCCTCTTGCAAATAGACTACGAAGTAGTCGTCCTCTGATGTTGATAATTTCTATTAGATTTTTTTAAGTTGTAATTCAATATATAAAGGGAAGGGGGTACACCCCCCCTCCCCATAGACCATATTTACAGTCGAATAATTAATTTGACTGTGGTGTCTTTTAAGTTACATTATAACTGAACAACCATAGCCACTGGTAACTTATTGTTCTAATTAATTATTCTTAATACCATAGATCGCATTTACTATTGTTCATATTAATAACCTTATGACATACGCTAAGTGATACTATATTAATAACTTTAAGATCAAAACACGGGTACCCCAAACGATAAAACTGTTTGACCCGTTACCCCAAGTTCGTCTTTCTTTAAAAAGAAAGGACACAAAGAAACTTAACTAAAAGCAAGAGCAAGTTCGCACGAAACGAGCCGTGCACCTCGCCAGTTGCGTAACTGGATAACGCTTGTTCTAAAAACGATATAACATATTTTTATAACAAGACAAGCAGTGCCAGAGCAAGTACCAGTGCCAGAGCAAGAGCCAGGGCAGTTCACCAGTTCACATTACTTTAGAAAAGTAAAACAAATATGAACACCTGCGGTGAGCTCGTTTATTCCTTTTAAATAATAGATCACAAAAAAAGATAAACTATTGGAACCGTGTAATATTGAAATCAAAGATTTCGACTATTACGAGGGGAAAACAAAATCATTAGC
>Ga0209709_10000781_pt1 | contig 29997 bp, 35 predicted proteins | sample ArcticOcean_MG_C_2_FD_187435 | JGI IMG/M metagenome (GOLD analysis project Ga0209709, IMG submission 187435) | Marine microbial communities from western Arctic Ocean - ArcticOcean_MG_CB4_136 (SPAdes) (version 2) | ecosystem: Environmental > Aquatic > Marine > Oceanic | place: Arctic Ocean... | reverse complement strand
TCTTTTCCTCACAATCATTCACAAATACCTATCAATTCATAACGATGGACACCAATACAGATGGCCAATATAATAATGATGAAATTGAACTTGCAGCATTGATTTGTGAAACGACTTTCGATGCTTTCGATGGTGATAAAGACGGCGTTCCAGATGATGAAGATGCTTTCCCAAATGACCCCGATGAAACGAAAGATACCGATGGTGATGGAGTCGGCGATAATGCAGACCTTGCACCGAGTGTGGCCAACGACGTCATCTATTCAGGTGGTGGCATCCTCTTTGTCATGCTGATAGGTGTCCTTGTCTTCTTCCTTCGCAGCGGTGGTGGAAGTGAATCTTCCAAAGATTGGGTTTCTTCGGACGCTCCATCTGGCTTCGATGAGCGAATGATGGAACAAGACGATAAAACTCTTCCACCACTCGACATCATGCCTACGAACCAATCGATTCCAGAACAGGCAAATCCATTTGAAGAATACAGCACAGCTCCCGTAGCATCAACTCTCTTTGATGAGGTCAGTGACTTGTTTGATTCACCAACTCATCAAGCACCACCATCTGCATTGATGGGGATGATTGATTCCAGCGGCCAAGAAGTCATAGAATACCCAGCCGGTAGTGGGATGAAATGGACTCGAACTGATGCAACTCAGTCTTGGAACCAACAGTGAGTTCAAGTTTTATTCTTGGTTTTCACTTGCAACAGTCCAAACGGTCGTAAGAGCCGGACAATATGCCGGTGTAATTCTGGAAGGATGTCAAACATAATCAGTGCCATCAAAAACATCGCAGCTAAGGACACGACTCGGGCTGCATAGGCGTGACCAAACTCAAACACCGACATGCCAAGGTATGACCAATTGACGTATGTCATGTGCATCCAAATGAGTCCTGCATTACGGAAGAGATTCAAGATATGAATCACCGGTATGGTGAGTATAAGTGCACGGCATCGACGTTTCCAATCGATGTCCAGAACTGCGATGGCTCCAATGAAGATGACCATTGATTGAAGGGCGGTACAGGCCAAAACAAAATTTATTCCGATCGCAGTCCCATCACTGAGGAGGAGTTCAGTTTGGAATGGATATTCTCCGACAAAGTCTCCCATGAACCATCGATTTCCGTCCCATGCACTCCATGCGACTTCTCCGTCGATGGTATTGACGGTCGTCTCTCCAAGTACAACATCTCCATTTCCAGAAAAACGGAGGAAGAATGCGGCTTGGCTTGCTACAAACCAAATGGCCAGGACATTGAGCCATGGTACATGAGCGATGAGTAAGTAGGGGCCTCCTGCATAGGCAACTGCACCTCGTGCCCAAATCAAAGAACTTGATGTTTTTTCATCACCCACACGTTGTTCCCAGAAAGCCATTCCAACAGCCATAGGTAATGCTGCAATCGAGAAGACCGTCAATACAGGGTCATCATGTGCGAGGTATTTTGAAGCATCATTGAAGAACGTCAAACCGACCAGTATCCAGCCAAATTGCGCCAAACGAATTTCGCCTTTCTTACGCCGATGCCATGATACTGCAAGTGAAAGTAAGCCGATAGCACCGATAAGCGAGGCCACCTCCGAACTGAACAGCATGGTCCATTCCACATGATGATTCCATTTCAACACTCGTGTTCTTTCGACCAAAATCACTTCACCTTCGACCGTGTGGCTTGGCCATGCGAGGGTGTGTTGTCCAGTATACTCCCGCGCCATTACCGGATTCATCTCCGCAACATGGAGGCATCGCTTTTCTTGATCGGGACGGTGTTCTCAATATTGGAAGTCCGGAATACATCAATACCCCTCTGGAATTTGTCCAACTTACAGATGCCCCAAAAGCTGTAGGCATGCTTCGTCGTGCTGGGTACCGTATCTGTGTAGTGACAAATCAATCCCCAATTCTACGTGGGTTATGGGATGAACACCAATTACATGAGATTCATAATCACATGCGTCAGGTATTCCTTGAACAAGATGCTGATGCCCATTTCGATATGATTCTTGCTTGTCCGCATCGACATCGAGACCGTTGCATGTGCAGAAAGCCAAAGCCTGGAATGTTGCGGTTTGGTGAACGAGTTCTCCGAAATGACTTCTCTTGTGAAGAAGGGGAATCAATTGGTGAATTAGATTTGGTAGACGGCCAAGTTGATTGGTGGGGTCAAAAACCGAGTTCATCTAATTCCTTTGATTGCATGGTCGGTGACCGTGGAAGTGATATGGGGGCAGGTTGGGCTCAAGGTCTACGATTATTCCAAGTTCATGACGCATCGGGGATCTTTCCTATCGTCGAAAGAATACTTGATTCCAAGAATAAAGGTGATGACTTTCATCCGGTGAGGTGACGATATGGGTTGGCTCGGTTTAGACGATACGGACAGCCTGATGGAAGGTTGCACTACCTATTCTTTTCATCTTCTGCTCGAAAGTTTACCTACCTCAGTAACTGTTGTCTCACCTCGTTTGGTCCGATTATGGCCATTTGCCCAGCATCGAACACGAGGTAATGCCGCTGTGGCAGTCGAATTACTTGTTGAGGATGAAGTCGAATTTATTCAGTACCTTGAGGGGTTTTGGAATGACCATTTGCTGCCAACCAAAGGAAAGATTTCTCCATCGCAACATGACGATAGAGAACAATATCCCGCTGACCCCGGCATGGTTTGGTTTTCCTCACAACAACCTGCTGAAGAATTCTATACTTTGGCAGTACAATCTGAAGTCGATTTGACTCAAGTTCCTACTGCGGACCGTTCTTGGGGTGGCCAAGGTCGTATCGGTGCAACTGCAGCCATTGCTTGGAGACAAAAGCGGTGCACTTGGGAAGCAATAGCGTGGAGGGAAATAAATCGTCACGGGCAACTGGAACGTGCTGTTTGTGAGCAAGCGCTTACTCTTGTAGATTCAATGCCTTCGACCTTTCTTTCAAGAGACCCTCGCAAAGGGACAGGACTTGTCGCACCACGTGGTCCTTGCCCAGTTCTCTTTGGAGTTCGCGCCCGAGATTCAACTTCAGCATTGGAGGCAGGAAGCAAATTATTGGCCGCCGAATCAACCGAATCAACGGTTGGCATGAGGGTATTTGTAACAAATCAAGCTACTGATGACCATCTCTCACACTCCCAAAAAGCGACCGTTGCGCATGTTGAAATATTGAGTAGGGGTAATTGCGTGATCACAACTGAAAGTGGTAAATGGCTCGCTTTTGCTGAATCAGGTTCGGTGAAAAAACTGGCTCAATGGCTTCAGCCAGGTGATGTGATTGAAGGCTACGGTTTATCTCCTGAATTTGGTGTTTTACATCTTGAAAAACTACGAGTCGTATCCGCACATCCAACTCAACACCGTCCAATGTGTGGTGAATGCTCTGTTCGAATGAAATCGATGGGCAAAGGTCAAGGGTGCCGTTGTCCGAAATGCAAGCAGCGTACCGATGATGCTTGGGATTCAGTAGCCCGAATACCACCTGCGGAATCTTGGGTTCAACCTCCGGTTGATGCACGAAGGCATCTTGCTCGACCATTGGAGTGGGAAGATTCGACGGATTCTTCTTCATTTATGGGAAATCAATAAGATGCAGATTGGAGTGACCGTGGTATGGCTAGTGAAGAATTGACCAAAAATATCGCATATATCCTGAGTGCTGTCCTGTTTTTTGCTATGGCTTGGTTCATCGCCAAGCGTGCAGGAGAAAACCGCCAAACAATGCTTGATGAGTTGGCACCGAAAGTCGCTGGAGAAGATATTCTTGGTGGTGGTGCTAAAAATCCAAGTCAATTTGATGATCCCGATGAAGATGCCTTAGAAGAAATGGCTGAATTACTCGGTGAAGATGACGACGAAGAACTTCAGTGAAAGAAACCAGTTTCTTCGAGTTTTAAATCCATCGTTTCATCTGAACGTACAAGGGTTCTGTGAGGTCCATCTTTCGGACGTTCTAATCTCCAAATTTCGAACCCAGCTGTACGCATTGCTTTTTCTCCACGTGCAACGATTGCACTGTCAGAACTTCCACTCGCATCGATGCTTCCTTTACTTGTCAAAAGGAGGCATATGTCATCGTTAATTGTTTCAGCAAGTCGCTGAACAGCCGCAATTTTCTTGGCTGGAATTTTCCCTGAAGTATCACACCAGTCATCCAATACGATTAGTTGAACACTGGGTAGAGAATTGGATGTATCGATTAAAATTTCCATTGCTTGATCAAAATCCCCTACCAGATTCATGGCATGGTATCGTGATGAATGACCAAGTGAGATATGAGAAAACATTTGTCCAAATCGAATATTATCGGGCATAAAAGGTGATGCCCACAAGACACGACCTCCACGTTCGATGACGTCTGTGGCAATATGCAAACCAAGCGTTGTTCCTCCGATACTTCCTTCGACAGCAAGGTGGATATTTTCACCTGCAACTTCAAAGAGTGCCCTGCCCATAAAGTGGGGTGAGTGGAACTTGCCATTGATACTTACCCTTAATTCGATTTATTGAGGAACCTTCATGCCCTACCTGCACAACCCATTGGTATGAGCGACGACTTGATTGTCCGGAAAGGTGAACGCATACCTCGCCGACCTTTGTCAGACTACTCAGAAGCAGACTCTTTTTCTCATGCCATCAAGCGTGATGGTATTCGAGCCACACTCTTTGAAGATACCAATCAATACGGACCACTTGCAATGCTTTTTGCATTGCTTGCTGTTGCAACGGTCACAGGTGCAATGATCAAACTCCTTTCCGGTATACTCTGAACACATTGGCTGTTGAAATTCATTGCTTAAATTGCAGTATGTTTACCTTTTTTTACGGGAAACATCAAACCCTTTGCGAATAGCGTTGGGCTCATGAGTGAGGATTCTGTCAATGTTGAAAGCCGCACATCTTCACAAGATAAGCGTTGGACCATCATGGCAGCTCTTCTTGGTACCAATACTGCTTTCATGCTCTTCCACGGCATAGAACAGGAGAGGGATCCCAAGTTCATTCGTGAATTAGCCTTGGCCATTATTGCTGCAACGATTCCATTTCAAGGGATTTATTTCTTGATTTACACTTTTTTACTCGAACATAAAGGTGAATTGAGTGAAGAACGAATGACTAAATTGAGAATGGCTTCAGCCATTTGTCAAATTGTATCGTACATGTCCTTACTCGGCTTAGCGATGATGTGGTACAATATTTCAATCTACGTCGGTGTCGCCTTCTTACTTTCAACGGCTCTCGCCATCATCCTTATCCGTTCAGTCATGAGTCCTGTTACCATTGATGAAGCCTAGTGCCCCGATGAAGGTCCTTTGAGCGTGCATGAAGGTGCATGGATTTCAAAGGCAATGTTGATGTAGCGTGGCGTTTGGAAACAAGTATGGCCTTCTGCCCACTAGATTACCGATATGGCTGCCAAGATTTCAAACGTATATGGTCCGAAGTTGGACGCCATGAGCGCCAACTTGAGGTTGAACGTGCCCTGATTTGGGCTCACATGCAACTTGGTCGAGTCACTGAAGAAGATTACAACATCGTTGCAGCAATTGCAAATCCAGATTCAGTTACTAAAGAACGTGTTTCTGAAATTGAGGCTGAAACACGACACGACATCATGGCATTAACCAAAGCAATGGCTGAGGCTGCGGGCGATGCAGGATGGTGCATCCATCTTGGCGCAACTTCAAACGATATCGTTGACACCGCAGTTGCAATACAACTACGAGACAGTATTGTTCTCCTGAGAGAACAACTTTGTTTGCTGATTGGAGTTTGTGCAGACGTTGCTGAGCGTGAACGTGATACGGTCATGTTAGGCCGAACTCATGGTCAAGCAGCTGTACCGATTACCTTTGGATTAAAAGCGGCTGTTTGGCTTGATGAACTTCGTCGCCAATTGATTCGTTTGGATGAAGCATCTCCACGTATTTCAGTCGGTAAATTCCTCGGGGCAGTTGGCACAGGTGCCGCACAAGGCGAAAATGCCCGTGAATTGCAACGATTAATTTTGACCCACTTAGGCCTTGGAGTCCCATTGGCAACAACTCAAGTTGTAGGTCGAGATCGCTATATTGAATATGTCTCATGGCTTTCGAATGTGGCAACATCCTGCGAAAAGATTCTACAAGAAGTTCGTAACCTTCAGCGTTCTGAAATTCGAGAGGCTGGTGAAGGGTTTGATGTTGAAAAGCAAGTTGGCTCTTCAACAATGGCTCACAAAAAGAACCCAATTAAATCGGAAAACGCCTGCGGTCTTGCTCGTATTGTTCGTGCAATGATTATCCCTACTTACGAGAATGCCTTGCTTTGGCACGAACGAGATTTAGCTAATTCGAGCAGCGAGCGATTTACGCTTTCCCATGGTTCTGCTCTGTGTGAAGATGTTCTCGCAAAAACACGAGATGTTTTGAAAAACATGTGGGTTGATGCAGACCGTTGTCTTGCCAATATTCACTCACAGAAGGGACTCGTTATGGCCGAAAAAGTCATGATTGACCTTGTGGACCATGGCATCCCTCGAGATGAGGCTCATGAAATTCTTCGTGCTGCATCATTTGAAGCAGTAGATAAAAACATTGAGTTAATCGATGTATGCAGTCGCACTCCAGCGATAGCAGCAGCCTTCTCTGCTGAACAATTGGAAGCCATGTTTGAGCCTTCAAATCACATCGGAGTGTCCGGTGAAATTGTCGATGAATGTGTTGCCCTTGCCCGTCAAGCAATCGAGTGAACATGTTCAATTTCAAAGGTTCCACGAACTCCATCCCAATCGACGGAGCCAGTTAGTTCGAGCCTTCCTGGTAGATGAGGACCGCCCGTGACAAGGGTTTCGTATTCTCCACCTTCGCCATCAACATTGAATCGATATCGTAGAGCAAGATCTTCAAGTTCTGTCAACAAAGCGAGATTCAGAGTTCGACCAATCCATTCCTTTCCTAAACCTTCACAACTCACTCCGGTGATGAAGACCTCGAATCCATTTTCAATAAGACCGTGCATATGCGATTCACTTTTTTGATGCCACAGTGGCGTCCAACTTTTGATGTTGAGGCGTTCAGCCATTCGTTCAATCCGACTCTTCTGATAATCGGAACGTAATGCTCCACTGACGACCCCATCAATATCTAAGTGCGATAATGCAGTTTCAAGGTCAGTAATTTCAATCTCTTGTTCTCCTTCTGAATGAACTTCGACCCACTCGATCCCTGCGAGTTGGGCTTGGTGCTCCACCAAATGTGTTCCGGGAACTTGAAACATCCAAGAGTCACCACCTGTGATTCGGACAGTGACAAGGTGAGTTACATCCCATCCGCGGCACATTGCCCACCACCATGCAGCGGCAGAATCTTTGCCTCCAGAAGAGAGTACTGCGACACGCATGTTGAACCCACGCCGACCTGTTTGATGAGTTTAGGGGTGAGATGGTTTTGGTGAGGGTTCAAATGGGGTGGCGAATTCAGCAACATGTCACGGCCTTTGAGCGTGGATTCATTCGTGTGAACCCTCATCCTCATAAAGCGTCGATTGAACGAGACATCGAGAGTGAAGATATGCAACCAAGCGGAAGAGGATATGACCATGGAATTACTACATTCAGCCCAGACGGACGATTGTTCCAAGTTGAATACGCAAGAGAATCAGTTAAGCGTGGAACAACCACTGCAGGATTGAAGTTCCGCGAAGGTGTCGTATTGGTCTGTGACAAGCGTATTGTCAGCCGCCTCATCATCCCAGAATCGATTGAAAAGATGTTCAAAATTGATAATCACATCGGTATTGCTACTTCAGGATTAGTTGCAGATGCTCGCCAATTGGTTGCTCGAGCTCGAGTTGATGCTCAAGTGAACCGTATCACATATGCAGCAAGTGTACCTGTTGATGTTCTTGTCAAGAAACTCTGTGATTTCAAACAATCATTCACTCAATACGGTGGTTCCCGTCCATTTGGAACTGCACTCCTCATTGGTGGGGTTGACGCTAACGGTATTCATCTGTATGAAACTGACCCAAGTGGCGCCTACCAGTCTTACCACGCTGGCGCTATTGGAAGCGGACGTAACACCGTTATCGAATACTTCGAATCAAACTGGAAAGAAGGTCTTACGCTCAATGCAGCTATGAAACTCGGACTTGAAGCACTACGTAGTGCGAATGATACTGAACTCAACCGTGAAGCGGTTGAAGTCACTGTTGTTGATGGAGATGGATATCGTGTTCTCGACCGGTCAGAAGTCAACAAGCAAATTGACCGTCTCAAGCCACTTGAAGAATGAATTTGAATAACCACGTTCAAATGCCGTCGCTCTTCTCGTCAACTGAGGGATACTATGGTTAGTTTAGATGATGCCGTGCTTGCACGGATGGAAAAAGGTGGAAAACGCTACGAACTTTTGGTCGACCCTAATTTGGTTGAGGATTTTAAGTCCAAACCAGAAACTGTTGATCTCAATCATTTCCTGGCTATGGATGAAGTGTTTCATGACATACGTGGTGGGGAACGCCCCACTGCAGATGCGATCGAAAAAACATTCGGAACTCAAGATATTTTTGAGATTACAAAAGCTATTCTCGACAAAGGAAGTATCCAACTCACGACTTCACAACGCAAGGCGAGAGTTGAAGAAATGCGTCAGCAAATTGTACATGAGATTCACACACAAGCTGTCGATCCCAAAACAAAGAGCCCGCACCCAAAAACTCGAATAGAATTGGCACTCGATGAATCAAGATATTCCGTCGACCCTTTCAAGCGATTAGACGACCAAGTGAAAGATGCCTTAGAATTGTTAAAGCCAATGATTCCCCTCTCTTTTGAATCGATTCGACTTGCGATACGGGTGCCGGGTTCAGCCTATGGTTCCGCATCACGTATCTTACGTCCCTATTTGGAGAAAGAACAGTGGTTAGAAAACGGTTCTTGGGCGGGAATTATTGAAATTCCAGCAGGCATGAAAGACACTATTATTGGTAAACTCATGAACCAATCATCTGACACTGAATGCAAAGAATTGTAACTTGATGTCCGTGCGTTTACTTAGAAGCGCAAGGGGTCGGTTTTATCATGGGATGGCGATTCGCCACGGATGGAGAGAAAGAAATGTCCAACGGTCAAAACGGCGCCGAGCTGCGCCTCGTGACCCCAGGTATGGCTATTGGGCCATCTTCTGGGATGCGCGCAGGAAGTGGTGCACTCGCACAAAACGATACAATCATTGCTACCCGTCTCGGGTGGGTAAAAGAACTCAACAACACGGTCTCTGTTGATCCAATCAACAGTGCTTACATGCCTCGTTCTGGTGACTTAATCGTCGCTACAGTGGCAGAAGTCCGTAACAATCTTTGGTTCATGAATGTCAATGGTCCTTTCCAAGGACTTTTGCCAATGTCATTGGCTCCGTGGAAAGTCGAATTCGGGGCTGCTCGTCAGCACATGGGTATTGGCGATGTCGTTTTGGCACGTGTTCAAGAAGTTGATGAATGCCACAATGTTGTCCTCACCATGAAAGGTGTTGGCCTACGACGCCTTAACCAGGGTTCAGTCCACTCCATTCCAATTACTCACATCGAACGCCTTCGTGGAGAAGGTAACGCAACCATTCAACGGCTTCGTGAAGCCTGTGACTGTCGTATCATCGTTGGTGAAAACGGTAGAGTCTGGGTCGATGGCGACGCAGAAGGAATTGCTTGGGCTCGCCAAGCAATCGATTTAGTTCAGTCTTCTGGACACAAGAAAACATTCGAAGCAGAATTATCTGCTCTTGAAAACAATGCTCCAAAAAATGGTGATGCTTAATGGCTGGATACGGTGATGTAAAATTATTACGCGACGACGGTCTTCGACTGGACGGACGCAAGATTGACGAAATGCGACCTGTTACTATCGAAGCTGGGATACTCCCTGTTGCAGATGGCTCAGCAATGGTTACGCATGGATTGAACGTTGCAGTTGCAGCGGTGTACGGCCCTATGGAAGCACATCCTCGTAAGATTCAACGCCAAGACCGAGCGGTTATTGACGTGCGATACAACATGGCTCCTTTCTCAACCAGCGACCGAATCCGACCCGGTTTCAACCGCCGTTCTCGAGAAATTTCCAAAGTTACTGCCGAAGCACTCGAATCGGTTGTTCTCGTCGAACGTTATCCACGTTCTAAAATACGAGTTGAAATCGAAATTCTCGCCGCAGAAGCAGGAACTCGTTGTGTCGGTCTTACCGCTGCAGCAGTTGCTCTTGCAGATGCTGGAATCCCAATGCGTGACCTCATTGTAGGTGTTGCATCTGGTAAAGTCGAAGGTACCGTCGTTCTCGACCTCGACAAAGCAGAAGACAATTACGGCCAAGCAGATTTGCCTGTTGGAATTCTACCAAACACCGGTGAAGTCGCTTTCTTACAAATGGATGGAGACCTTTCTCCTGACGAATTCAACCTCGCCATGGAATACAATTTCAAAGCAGCCGCAGAAATCCATGTCATCATGGTTGATGCACTCAAGCGCCGATACGAAGGAGGTGAGAACTGATGGTCGAACTCGTTCCAACATTACTTCGTCAAGAACTCGCACGTCTCGCAGAATCCGATGCTCGCCTTGACGGTCGAGGACAATGGGATGGTCGTGAAGTCGATTTGGAAATCAATTGCCTCTACAATGCAGAAGGTTCTGCAAAAGTCGTGATGGGTAAAACAATCGTTTACGCTGGTGTCAAGTTTGAACTTCGTACACCTTGGCCTGACCGCCCTTCAGAAGGTTCTCTTATGTGCAGTGCAGAATTGCGCCCGGTAGCACACCGAAAGTATGAGCCAGGACCACCTTCTCCAGAATCGATCGAACTTGGTCGAGTCGTTGACCGTGGAATTCGTGAATCCGGTTGTATCGACATGGAAAGTTTGTGTATTGTTCCCGGCGAGAAAGTTTGGGGTGTCATGATTGACATTCACGTTCTCTCAGATGGCGGTAATATATTCGATGCATGTGGCCTTGCTGCTATTGCTGCTTTGCGAACTGCAATCGTTCCTGCTGAACGCTTTGACGTTGGCGAAGATTACACACTAAAGGTGAAGGGCGCCCCTATTATGGCATCATTCACTCGTGTCGGTGGACGATACGTTTACGACCCTTCAGAAGAGGAAGAACTTGGTGGCGATGAACGTATCCACATCACTCTCGGAGACGATGGCCACCTTCATTCTCTACAAAAGGGGTTAAGAGGTGTGTTCACGCCGGCCGAATTTGCAGAGATATTTGGTGTGGCACATCTGCGATGTGCTGAACTCCGAAAACTCGTAGCACTCCAGGAGGGGAACTGATTGGCAAAACGAACTCAGAAAGCAGGCGCAACAGCACGATTTGGAGCTCGGTACGGTGTATCCGTCCGACGTAACGCAGGTGCTGCACTCGCTAAGAAGACAGCAAAGTACACCTGCCCAGTATGTCAATACCGCAAAGTCGGCCGACTCTCTGTCGGAATCTGGGCATGCGGAAAGTGCGGACACACCTTTGCAGGTGGCGCATGGGAACCATTCACTCGGGCATCCGATACCAACAGCCGTATTCTTCGACGTTCAGTCGAAGGTGCTACCACTGCTGATATGGCCTTCATCGCACAACAAGCAGCGCTCGACTATGAGCGTGCTCTTGCTGCTGGCGAGATTACTGAAGAAGAGTGAATACACTCCGAGGAGTGTTTCACATGGCAACCTCTTGGTCGCTTACCCTTTCAGTACAGTCACAATCGTTTGCTGACACGAAAGCTCTTGCTGACGCTCTTACGACCGATGAATCAGTTCTTTGGTCATCCGATGAAAAGAGTTTTTCATTTCAACTCCATGAAGATAAATCGAAGGATTTGAGGGCGATGTGGAATACTCGAATGCGAGGGCTCATGGCCGTCGATTCACTTCTTTCTTTGCTTGTTGATGGGTCCGAGGGTTCATCAACCAAAACCCAGTGAGAACAACAGGTGAGAGTATGGACAATATCGAACAACTCCAAGTGGTCGTAAAAGAAGTGCAAGCTGCACGTCAACAACTCGCTAATCTTCGAGCACAAGTGCTTGAATTAGAAACAACTGTGGAATCGGTAAAAAATCAACCAGAAGATCTTGCATTGCATCAACAGATGGGTGGAGTGATGGTTGAAGTTTATGACCGCCCAGCATTACTCAAGGATTTGGAAGATACTCTTGTCTCTTTGAAAGAACACCTTGAACGTTTTTCTGACCGTGAGGCTGAACTGTTATCAACATATAATCAATTGAAACAAATGCTTGCGGGGACTGAAAACGCATGAGTTCTCCAGAGCACTCTGCAGATATCGAGTCATTTCATTCTTGGCTCACTGATGCATGTTTGAGAGGAGCCGTTCCAATCGTTACTGGAAAGAATGGCGACATGGATACAATTGGTTCTGCCGTCGCTCTCTCTTCTGCTCATCCAAATTTAATGGCATGTGGATTACATTTAGGACGTACTGCCAAGCGAATGGTCGAGTCACTTCAAGCTCCATTCAGAAAATTATCAGAGCATCAAACTGTTTGGCCTCCGGTCCTTGGTGGAATTATTGTTGTCGATGCTGCAGCACCTGGTCAAGTTGGAATCACGTTACCAGTTGGCGTCCCCGTTTGCGTTCTTGATCACCATGCTACTTGTGATTGGCAATTGGGTGAAGACGACTTACTTCTGCAATGGGATGTTCGCGCTACAACTCAAATTGTAGATTCTTATCTCACCAAGCATTCTCCTCAATCTCGTTCTCTTGTCGTCAGAAAGATGCTTTTAGCCGGCCTCTTAACCGATACCGGAAGGTTTCGTCATGCTGACAAAGGTGCGTTCCAAACTGCGGTTGATTTGTTAACAGGCGATGACTTGGATTACGCTTCTTTTGTAGAATACCTCGAAACTGAGACGACAACTCCAAGTGAACGAGGCAGTCTTTTACGAGGTTTGGAAAGAGCAAAGTCAATCGATTCAGGTGCATGGAATGTTGTTCACACCTCTTCTGGAACGCTCGAAGGTCGGTTAGCCAGCCTTCTGATTGGTACTGGGGCAGAGATTGCTTTGGTTAGTCGATTCCGTGATGGCGAGACTCGTCTCACAGCACGTGCTTCTCGTCATACAACGTTGAAGGGGATTCATCTTGGCGAACTCATGTCAAGTGTCGCAGAACAGATTGGCGGTGAAGGCGGCGGACATCATGGTGCTGCTGGATGGAGTGGCAAAACAGATCGAATCGCTGCAGAATCTTCATTCATTACCCAAGTGGCTTTGATTAAAAGGAAGGATGATTGATGTCAGAAATCGAATTGCCAAGTGCTCCAGGCTATTTTATCTCACGTTGGCGCGAGCAAGGCCCTGTCGATATGGATACGTTGATTCTCTGGCGGGAAGAGATGAACTGGAATACATGGTTGCCTCTCGCTGAGGCTGCTTTGTTCCTCGATGCTGCTGAATTGCTTGCCCTTCTTGAAACCGTTCTTTCACCAGCAGAGAAAGCAACACTTTCACTCGTACGTCGCCGAATGCTCGGTGACACTCGTCTTCAGCAAGTCATTGAGGACGCACTGGATATTGCCCGACATCCCGAAACCCGTGATCTGGCACTGGAAGGCCGTCTCCGTATGGAACTCGGATTGGTCAAATATGAAAACGGTGAGATTGAAGGCGCAAAAGATGATTTGACATGGGCTGAGACTCGTTTGAAATCCGTCGCTCTTGGGAGCAGAGATCATGACCTGGCTCTGATTAACAAAGCTGCTTTGCATACTGCATGTGGAGAGGCCATTATGGCGTTGACGGTATATTCAGAAATCCCACGAAATGGAAACCATGCGAATGAAACCATTGCCCTTTCACGCTTAGGTGCGAGCCGCATATGTGCTTCTATCGGGCATGACTTTGATGCAGTCCGTCATGCTTGGAATGCACATGCACATGCACTCATGGCCAATCAAATTGGAATGGCGATTGAAGGTGGAGCATTATTTTTAGACTTTTCAAGCGAAGCCATTGACGATACGGCAGAGGTTATGCAGGTCCAAGTCGAAAATGCAAGGCCAAGAGAAGCAGGTGAAGAGGCCCGAGAACTCAAAGTCCATCCTGATGATATCAATGATGTCTTCGAGTGGTGTTTCGCTCACCTTCCGGAAAGCCATGCAGGAAATGACCGTCCTGATTTGAGGGCGATGGTCAGTTTAGCCCATCGCTTTGATAAAATCTCTCATTTTGATTCCTTGTTGAAGAATCCTGATGGTGTTGAAGATCCGATACTCGTCGCTATCGTTCAGAATTGCATAGAGGATGCGGAATTGAAGTCTCTTTGGGATGTACGTCTTGCAACACTCACAATGGTCTAATCTATAGATTTGAGCACCATTCAGTCAAATCTGTGAATTCTTCACGAGTCCATTCTTTGAGAGGTGGAATTTCATTCCACCATTGAACTAAACGAACTTTTTCATCAGCAACTTCCCAGTTTTGCAGTACGGATGATTCGACGACGACATGAGCAACCCAACCTTTCGGATAGTAAGTCGTGTTCCATTTTTCTATATGACCTTCAAGACCAGTTTCTTCTTTCAATTCACGGAGTAAGGCATCTTCCGGATTTTCTCCATCCTCGATATGTCCGCCTGGAATCTCCCATCCACGTTCGGGATGCTCCACGAACAAAACTTGACCTCCATGTCCAATCATTTTTTTTTCGTGTTCTTTGGTGGTAACCCACGCTAAAACAAAAATGGGATGCTCCTTCGAAGTCATGTTCTACCTCAGAAAGCATCCTTTGCTTTGCCAACCCATTCTTCTGCCCATTCTTCACCTTGGGATACAAGGCGTCGTGCTAAGAAGAATGCTTCTGATGCATCTCCTGCTTGCATCAAGGATTGCAAACGTATCAAGTCAGGATGGATGGATGGTTGTTCATCTTCAATTTCAATTGAAACTTCAGGGGAATCTTCTGTTGAAGAAATCCGCTGTGAAAGTTGGACCATGTGTTCCAAGAATTGTGAACGCTTTTCGATACTTGGTGCTGTCCAGGGCTTCTCTTTCTCACCCATGAGACGACCGGTGATTCGTTCCAAGAAAGCATCACGTGTTGTTTGATGTGGTTGTAATTGTTGTACATGGTCATAACATGACCATGCTTCATCCATTTCTTCACGTCGTTCATAGAGGCGACCTAATTCCATCCAAAGTTCGTGATTATTTGGACGGTGTGCTAACAGATGTCGGGCCAATTCGATGAAGAGATCTTCATAGCCTCCTGAACGTATTCTCTCTAAACGCCGTCCATAAACAATATTTGCACGTTGGTCGCTAAAATCTAAACGACGACATCGTGCAGCAAAGTCTTCGAGTTCGTTTTCAAGAGAAGTTTCTTCCAAGCTTGACCACCATGTATCGGGGTCAAGAGGGTCACGACTAAAGGCAGCTTCAAGCAATTCAAGTCCAACCAAAAGGAAATTGACATCCTTCAATTGGTCGACTTGTTCAGCATCACGCCCAAGAATAATAAACACATCTTCGAGAACTGCACAGAGGCCTTGGCCGTCTTGGACGACTACTTTGATATCGGCTAAACAGCGCCAATTCCGTTCATCTGTGAAATCGTGGAGCAATGCTTGGCGAGCGTTTTGTTCAGCCCACGCCATATTCTCATCAAATCGGTCGGGGTCTCTTGATGCGAGTCGAGCAAATTTTTGTGCTTGGGTTCGATACCGATTGCCTAAGTTGCGTCGAGGGTGTTGCAAAAGGTCTGCACTTCCCCCAACCATGTATCTCACACCTTCTCTCTGCATTCAATGTCTTCGCCCAAATGCTCACTGCACTGACATAAATCCATCATGGTCAACGCCCCATGGGAGTGTTGCATCAAAACCAACTTTGGAAGTAAGCCCGTCTGCGTCTCGAGATGGGTCCAATGAACTGCCTTTTTGATTTGAAAGAATAATTGTATCCTTGTCGGGTTGCCATCGAGTTACCATTGCCCATTCAACACGAACGGGGTCACCAATGTCAATGTCTTCATCAACAATGGTCACCATCTTCATGCTTCTATGACCTGCTAATGCTGCTTGGATAGCGTTGAAAGGATCTTCAGGTTTCGATTTTTTAATTTTAATGACTGCTGCTAACCAACCGCATCCACCTTCGGTCATGTGGACATCAAGACATTCACACACTTCGTTCACTGCTTCTTTAATGGTCGGTGCACGAGGTAGTCCCATCAAGGTCTTGTGCTCTGCCTCACCAGGAATAAGGGCGTGGAAAATAGGGTTGTCACGGTGAAGTACACCATCGATTTCAATCACGGGCTCTTGCCTGACATCATCGACTGTTCCAGTGATGTCAACATACGGACCTTCATCATCATCTTCATCAGTGATGCGGCCCCATAAGACGTATTCAGCATCAGCAGGTGCCAGGATACCATTTGGCATACGAGTCAAACGAAGAGGCTTACCGTACAATTTCTCATGAAGGGCAGCTGCAATTGTCAATTCATCGATGTTATCATCAAATGACATTGCCGCAGCAAGAAGAACCACCGGATCTGGTGCATTGACAATAGCGATCTCGACTTCTCTTCCTTCCTTACGTGCGTTCATCGTCATTGTTCGCAGATGACGTGGAACCAATCGTACAACTAAATGGCTTGGGTCTCGGACGAACTGGCGGTGAAACGACATGTTTCGGATTCCATTATCCTCGGCGATGATCACACTTGCAGATGAGTAGCGTCCACGGTCTTGAGGCCAATGATGAGGGAATGGGAGTTTTGTAATGTCGACCGTTTCTTGCAAGTTGTCATAGCATTCGGCCTCAGAAGCATCTACAATTACGGGTTCACTCGGATTGTTCATGGCCCAACCGAGTGTGTCAATATATTCTTCAGGAGTGATTCCAATTGCTGCACAGAGTCGGTCACGAGTGAGAATATTGATGGCAGCCCGATGACCTGGGCTTTCGGGAATATTGGTAAACAATGTAAGCGCATGATTGCTTGCTCGCGAGTGTTCCCACATGCCATGAATAAGGCTGGTTGAGTTGGATTCTTCGGTGGCTGCACCGAGGTGGTCGCGAAAGGCCATGCCTTTCCGACAAGGGTTCATCGCTTGAACCTTGTTTAGGACCTGTGAACGAATTCCCCAAATTTGGAAGATATTGACTATTCTTACACGATGATTTCATCTCGCAGTCTACAGAATTGTTCAACTCATTGACACTGGCGTTGAGGGTCGTTTTATATAGGGGATTCAAGACGGCATAGTGCTTCAATGCGGTGATTATGATGGGTAGAGGACTCTTCGCAGGTGCTAAAATGGCCAAGGACCGTCAAAAGTTTCGTTGGTCAGACCGTCGATATAAGAAGCGTATGCTCAAGCTACGAGCAAAGCACGACCCTCTTGCGGGTTCCACTCAAGCCAAGGGTATCGTCATTGAAAAAGTCGGTATCGAAGCAAAACAACCGAACTCCGGAATCCGTAAGGCAGTCAAGATTTCCTTGATTAAGAACGGAAACAAACTCACCGCTTTCGCCCCTGGCGATGGTGCAATCAATTTCATCGATGAACACGATGAAGTGATGGTTGAAGGTATCGGTGGACGCATGGGTCGTTCATACGGAGATATTCCTGGAGTCCGTTACAAGGTCATCCAAGTCAACGGTGTTTCATTGAATGAAATGGTCCGTGGCCGAAAAGAGAAACCAATCCGCTGAGGTGTTTGAATATGTCCGAATCAGAAACCGTCGTCGAAGAGGAAGTAGAAGAAGTCGTTGTCGAAGAAGTCCGTCCTATTGCTGGAATCGGAACTCTTGTTTTTGGAAAGTGGGATGTCTCTGACATCACCTGCAAAGATCCAGGACTTGCGCCTTACATTAATCTCACAACCGTTGGTGTCCCTCATTCCGGCGGACGTCACGCAAACGCTTGGTTTGGAAAAGCCAAGTTGTCGGTTGTTGAACGTTACATCAACAAACTCATGCGCTCAGGACCTTACACTGGTAAGAAACAAGGTGCAATGAAAGCTTTTGAAGCAGCACTCGATACCATTGCAGTAAAGACTGGTCAAAACCCATTACAAGTATTCGTTAACGCAATTTGCAACGGCGCACCAATGGAAGAAATCACTCGAATTAAGTTCGGTGCAGTTTCTCAACCAAAGGCAGTCGATGCCTCACCTTCACGACGTCTCGATGTCGCACTACGCAACCTTGCAATCGGTGCTCATCAAGGGACACACAAGTCGAAGCGAACTTTGACCAACTGTATCATCAATGAGCTTACAAAAGCTGGATCTGGCGATGCTACTTCTTATGCAGTTGCTAAGAAGGAAGAATTGGAACGAATCGCTTCCTCTGCTCGTTGAACAGAATACATCCGCATTCTCTTCGAACTTTTATGCTATTGGCGTATGCCTTTTCCGTCCACTGGCGTCGCAATCCGTATCTTCGTTGCGAGTGACTTAAGAACCCCTTTCCGGTGGCCGAGTTTGACGAGAAGTCACAGGTGATTCCATGGGCCGAAAGGAAGATAATATTAACAAAGCAGTAGAAGTAATGCATATTTTACCACAGATTCGTAATCTATGTATCGCAGCACACATTGATCACGGAAAGACAACACTTTCTGACAACCTCATTGCAGGTGCAGGAATGATGTCCAGTGAACTTGCCGGTTCCGCTCGTGTTCTCGATTTCGATGACCAAGAAGCAGCACGTGGTATTACCATCAACGCTGCTTCAGCCTCTATGGTTCACGCTGTTGACGGAACTGATTATCTCATCAACCTCATCGACACTCCAGGTCACGTTGACTTTGGTGGTGACGTAACTCGTGCTATGCGTGCTGTTGACGGATGTTTCATCCTCGCCTGTGCTGTTGAAGGACCAATGCCTCAAACTGAGACTGTTGTTCGCCAAGCACTCAAGGAAAAAGTGAAGCCTGTTCTTTTCATTAACAAGGTCGACCGACTCATCAATGAATTACAAGTTACTCCTGAAGACATGATGGCTCGTTTCACAGAAACGATTCAAAAAGTCAACCGTTTGATTAAGCAATTCGCTCCTGAAGAATTCAAGAAGAGCTGGCAAGTCAGCGTTTTGGATGGAACTGTCGCTTTCGGTAGTGCATACCACAACTGGGGAATTACTATTCCTTACATGAAGAAGTCCGGAGTTTCAATGACTGAGATTTTCGAATACTGTAACAATGAAGACCAGAAGACATTGGCTGAGAAGGCTCCTGTTCACGAAGTTCTTTTGGATATGGCTGTTAACAAGTTGCCTGGCCCAGTTGAGTCTCAAAAATACCGTATCCCTAATATTTGGACCGGCGACATTGATTCTCCAATTGGAAAGGCCATGATGACTTGTGACCCTGATGCTGAACTCGCAATGATGATTACCAAGATTTGGATGGACCCTCACGCAGGAGAAGTTGCCGTCGGTCGAATCTATTCAGGTTCGGTTTCACAAGGTGAATCCGTCTATGCGATCGGTAGTGCAAAAGCAGAACGTGTTCAACAAGTCAGCATGATGGTAGGTGGAGACCGAATCACAGTACCAAAGGTCGTTGCAGGAAACATCGCAGCTGTCACCGGTATTCGTTCAGCTGCTGCTGGTGTTACACTTTCTCGAGACAAAGACTTCACACCATTCGAAGCAATTCGTCACTACTCTGACCCTGTTGTCACAGTCGCAGTCGAACCAAAGAGCATGAAGGACCTACCAAAGTTCATCGATGCTCTGCGTTCACTTGCAAAGGCTGATGCCTCCCTACAAGTTACTACCAACCAAGAAACTGGTGAAGCACTTCTCGCTGGTATGGGCGAACTCCACTTGGAGATCACCGTTTACCGTATTGAAGAAGAGCAGAATATCAAAGTCAGTGTCAGTCCACCTATTGTTGTCTACCGTGAAGGTATTCAAGGTAACAATCACGGACATGCGTTTGAAGGAAAGTCTCCAAACCGTCACAACAGATTCTTCTTTGAAATCGAACCACTTACACCTGAAGTTGTCGCAGCACTTCGCTCCGGCGACCTTGGTTCTGGAACAATCCGTCCAAATGATGCAAAGGAAGTTGGACGTAAGTTCGGCGAACTTGGTATGAACAAAGATTTGATGCGTAAGATTTACGCTATCAATGGATCCAACGTCTTGGTCAACGATACCAAGGGTATTCAAGGACTTCACGAAACTCGTGAACTCATCATTGAAGCATTCAATGGCGTCTGTGTTAAGGGACCAATTGCTGATGAACCAGTCCAAGGAATGTTTGTACGACTCGTCGATGCAAAACTTCACGAAGATGCAATTCACCGTGGCCCTGCTCAAACAATTCCAGCAGTTCGTAACGGAATTAAGGGCGCAATGATTCGTGCTCGAACCGTTTTGCTTGAACCTATGCAGAAGGCCTTCGTATCAGTACCAAACGATTGGCTCGGTCAAGTTACCCGTGAAGTCACAAACCGTCGTGGAATTATTGAAGACATGCCATCAGAAGGTGAAGTTACCACTGTTATCGGTGTTTTGCCAATTGCTGAGACCTTTGGTTTCTCGAACGATATTCGTGCTGCTTCTCAAGGCCGTGCTGTTTGGAATACCGAGAATCTTGGATTCGAAATGCTCCCACCTCAACTGTTTGACAAGGTCGTTGCTCAAATCCGAACCCGTAAGGGACTCAAGCCAGAACCTTATCCGGAATCCTACTACTCAGAGTGAGCTCAATGCAAGGCTCAATTGTGGGCCTTTTTGCAGCACTCGAAGGTGGAGTACCAAAGCCTTCAGTGCAAACCTTACACATTGTTGAATCCGGATGTATCGGTGATCAACAAAACGATACCAAACATCACGGCGGTCCAAACCGTGCAGTGTGTTTGTTTAGCGAAGAAGTTCTTCACACTCTTCAACACGAAGGACATTCGATTTTCCCAGGTTCAGTTGGAGAGAATATTCTCATCAATGGAATACAATGGGCCAACATCTCCAGCGGTTCACAATTACAATTCGATCAAGTCGTTTTAGAAATTACTTCCGATGCCCCACCTTGTCGAACAATCAAAGAATCCTTTTTGAATGGTACATTCAAACGGATTTCTGCTAAAATAGAACCTGAATCAACACGTTGGTATGCCAAAGTCATCCAAGCGGGTGTTGTAGCGGTTGGCGAATCTGTGGTTCTCAACTGATTCGATTCAGTTGGAAGTCTGTCAGTTCTCTGAGTGCTCGCATCGAAGGACCTTGCGGGACACGGTCGAGGCAAGCATGCGCCTTTGCGTGGTATTCGATTGCTCTCTGTTTGGCATAATCGATTGAACCGAGATTACCAAGTGCTGCTAAAGCGGCTTCTATTGCTTCAGCACTTGCATTTTCACCCTTCCCGAGTGCAGCGAGAAGTGTAGATTTGTCCTCTGAATCAGGTTGGGCAAGAGCATGAATGACCATCAGTGTGCGCTTTCCTTGCGCTATGTCTGAGCCTGCTGGTTTTCCAAGAACCGCCGATTTTGAAAGAACATCGATTAAATCATCCATAAGTTGGAAGCACAATCCAACAGCGAGACCCCAATCGGCCATGCAATCAATGGTTTCTTGGTCTGCACCAGCCATTCGAGCACCGATTTCCGCACATGTGAGGAACATGACTGCAGTTTTTCCTTCAATCATTTCGATGTAATCGTCTTCGGATACTGCCAATTCATCTTCAAATTCGATGTCCATTTGTTGCCCTTCACTCACCCGTCGTACCATCCAAGCAATTCGATTGACTAAGGCTGCCACATCTGTAGCCTCCAACCCCTCTGCTTGGACAAGACGTTCGAAAGCAATTGCCAACATTGCATCGCCTGCATTGATGGCTGTTGGAAGGTCGAATTCAATGTGAACCGCATTACGACCTCTACGAATATCATCATTATCCATGATATCATCATGAACAAGTGTGAAATTATGTACGGTTTCAATCGCCGCACCCACATCAAGCATACCAGAATGTGAATCACCAACTGCCTTTCCAACGAGCCACGGCAAGGTTGCCCGAAGTCGCTTTCCACCACCGTGGATCAAATGCGTCATTGCAGCAGCCAGTCGTTCATGGCGAGAGGCCATCAAACTCTTCATGATTCGTTGTTCAACAAGAGGCTTCACCTCGAGAACTGAAATATCTAATCCTGCACCTTCTGCTTCAGGGAGCATGTGCGTTACATCACCCATGTCATGTATTTCATCATCGGCGAGTTCCGCTAATGCCGAACTGTCACCTACTGCACTCCACCACTCCTCATTCATAATTCGTGCAGCAATGCATCGGAACCAAGGTGCTATGGAACCATTTGTTGGTTCTTCTTCGAGCAATAAATCTTCGAGTTCATCATACGTGACCCAAGCAATTTCTGATACTTCATTTGGATTTGGATTGAGTTCCACATCAACTTGAGCAATTAAGATGTGATCAATCTCTCTTTCAATCCATGTTTCATTCATCCGAGCAGAATAACGCATTTTTGTCATGAAGTGAAAGTCTTCAATAGAAAAGTGTGATGGAGAGATTCCGAGTTCTTGTTCAAGTTTACGTATTGCTGCCTTTTTGACACCTAAGGCATTCTCTTCTGTCAATTCATCTTCAGAATGAAGTGGGTGGGAGCAACAAGAGTTTGCCCAAACACCAGGGAATGTTACTTTGTCATTGGCTCTTCGTTGGAGCAAGAGGCGTTTATTGGAATCGAACAAAAGCACACTGAATGCACGATGGTAGGCTCCCGCATCTCGGTGGGCAGAGATTTTTGACATTGGGCCAAGGACTTCATCTTTCTCGGAGACTGAGATAATTGCTTCAGCCATTAACTGAGATTGAGCATCATCTGCTCCAATGGACTCGAGTAATTCGTGCTCAGATTCAGAGAGTTCGACGCTCGGCACATCTTCAATCTCATACCCTGTCATGTGAACCCCAATATCAACGGATTCGCACACGCTACATGAAGAGTTCTCTATTTTAGGTTGGAATGAATGCTAACTCTGGCATCAAAGTATTCGTATTTACTCTTTTGCTGTTACAATCGTTCCTCGCACAGGGTGGCCAAGCATAGCGCCCAATACCCGTTCAGTTCGTCCACCATTCACCATGATCACTTCTATTCCATGAGATGCTACAAATGAACCACGGGCGGCTTTGAGCCCGATACCGCCAGTCACATCAATTTCTGATAGGTGTGTTCCTTCAAACTCGATATGAGGGGACCAGTGTTCGATGAGATCACTCTCGCCAGCCTGTTCAGGAGGAACACGTAGCAGTCCATCGACTCCCTTAATTGCAAATACTAATCGCTTGATGTGAGGCAATTCAACCGCCAAGCGTGCGACCAGATCGTCTCCTGAAAGGATCCCAAACTTTTGCCCACCTTCGACATCAACAACATCACCAAAGGTTACGTGGACTTGAGATTGTTTTTGTTCATGGAATCGTTCGAGGCAACCCAAAAAATCCGGCCCGGTATTTTTGGCCCAAAGGTGAGGTGGATGAACGACAGGTGTGAGTTTCTTTCGAACCAAGGCCTCGCACACATGTGAATTAAGTTGAAGCATTTCTTTTCGAACTTGATTGACAGCTTCCCATTGTGATGAACACACGTCATCATTCTCAAACACTTCATCCGGAAGAGTTCCTTCATTTAATCGCCAATGCTTAGCGCGCAAATGGCCAAATGAACCCGCTCCATGCACCAATACAACATCAACATCATGGCTTTGGCAGGTAGAAATTGTTTGAGCGAGGAGTTCCAGTATTCCCAAATCAGGTGTGCAAAGAGATGATTTATCGGTGATAAGACCGCCACCCCATTTGATAATCACCCGTTCACGCATGTTACTGCGAAGTTGAAATCGCTCAAGAGGATGCCCCTTGATTTCACAGTAAACGACCATTTTCACTCCAAGCATTGATGACCCACGGGGTTATGCAAGCATTATGTCCGACGGTCCATCGCTGAGTGACTTTATGCGTCACCTTCAAGCCATACTCGAAGAATCTGAAGAAATCAGTGATCGTGTTGACCGGGAATCACGTCAGATTCAAATTGAATCTGCCATCCAAGAAGCAATTATTTTCGGTAACCGATTCCGTGAACTCAAGGAACATGGCATTGACCCTCTCCATTTTGTTAAACCAAATGTGCACACAGAAGTACCACAGTATGCTTCAAAAATTGAAACACTTAACATTGGTCAAAGTGCTTGCAATGGATGTGGAAATCCACTTGAGAATGATCTCGACTTTTGCGCATCTTGTGGTGAAAAGCGGTAATCACTCTTCTTCTTGTGCTTCAAGTTCCCATTGAGCGACGATTTCCAAAATAATTGGGTCATCTGCGTCAATACGGTAGAGATACTCACCTGGCATTTCATCGACGAGGAAGACAGTTTTGCCTGCTCGATAGATAATGTGTCCATCCGCAATTGCTCGAACAGTATCCACTTCAAGAATGGCAGGCCGTTGAATTCGAACGTGTCCTGCTTCCATGGCATTGGTGATACTTCGGGAAAGGTGGATGTGCTTTCGGTCTCCAGTTGTAATTCCAAGTTCTTTGGTAGTCTCAACTTGTTCTTCTTCACAAGGCCAATAAAGTGCTTCAGGGATTTGGTCAGTAGGGAGATCGAGTTCAAGTTCAATGGAATGTCCATAGGTTGCACGAAGCATTTCACCTTCAACTTGGTAACGTCCTTTGTCATCAGCGTTAGCGATAGCAGCGAAATGCCAGCCACGAAGCCAGTGATAATGCCGGCGTTGCTTTGAAATGGATTCAGAGAGTTCACGTCCATTGACCCATCCATTGATGTCCATTTCAACATTGAACTTTTCTGGAGCGTGTCGCAAGACAAGTGCCAGCATTCGACCGAGAGAGTTCGATTCTCGGTCACTCATGATGAATTTTCCTTCTTCGTTACAGGTGGGGCAGTTAGCACCTTTGAAGTGCCCGTGCGCTCTACATTGTCGTAGCATATTTCAAGGGGAGTAGAGGGTGTTCTTAGACTCTACGGATGGTTCCAACGAAATGAAGGCATGAATTTCGCTGACCGACTCAATCAAATGCTTGTTCTTCTTGGGTATGTCATGGTCGATGTTGCCGTAATCGGTGCTGGTCAAACAAAGTTCGGTAATCACAAACTTGGTCTTAAGGGAATGTGGGCCGAGGCAGCAGAAAATGCGTATTCCAGTGTCGACCTTGATTTTGAACCTCGTCAGATAGATGAAGCATTCATCGGAAGCGTGGCATTTGGTGGTTCCCAACTTGGTAATACGGCTGCTTTACTCACTGAACATTCTGGACTCGATGGAATTCCAGTCCGACGCGTCGAAAATGCATGCGCTTCTTCGGGGTTTGCGCTTCGAGATGCTTGGATGGCCATCAAAAGTGGACAAGCTGATATTGTCGTCGCTGGTGGTATTGAGAAAATGAATGACCTTTCTGCAGAACGAAAGCGTTTCTGGCTCGGCGTTTCTGGCGATACCGAATGGGAACGGCTCGCAGGCCTTACTTTCCCTGGCACCTATGCTTTGATGGCACGACGTCATTTCCATGAACACGATTCATCACACGATGATTTGGTTCACATCAGCGTAAAGAATCACATGCATGGTTTTGAAAATGAACATGCACATATTCGAAAACAAGTCTCATTCGAAAAGGCTGAAAGCGGTTTTATGGTTGCCGACCCACTTACTCTGTATGATTGCTGCCCGACATCAGACGGTGCCTCATGCGTCATTCTCGCAGCAGACCACGTCGCTCGACAATTTACTGAAGACCCCGTATGGATTCGTTCATCAGGCGCTGCTTCTGACCGCTTAGCATTACATGACCGACCTTCCGTCACTCAACTCTTAGCCACACAAAAAGCAGCGAAAGCAGCGTATTCAGCTGCTGGCTTGACGGCAAATGACATTGATTTGGCAGAAGTTCATGATTGCTTTACTATTGCCGAATTGATGGCAACAGAAGACCTTGGATTCACAGACCATGGCCAAGGTGGAGTCTTTGCACGTGAAGGACGCGGCGTCAGAAATGAAGGCGCAGTCTGTATCAATCCGAGTGGAGGTCTCAAATCCAAAGGCCACCCTCTTGGTGCAACCGGAACAGGACAAGCAGTAGAGGTCTTCAAACAATTGAGAGGAACTGTCGAAGATTCCCGACAAGTAAGGGATGCCGAAACAGGATTGACTCACAACGTTGGTGGCTCTGGCGCAACGTGTGCCGTTCACATCTTTGGGAGGGAGCGAAATGGATGAACATGTACATTGGAAGGGCTATTTAGCCGTAATCAATAAGGATGGTTTGTACATTCAATCATCGTATGTTCATGGAGATCAAATCGTCTATGGGCCTGACAGTGACTCGACGACAATGGGTATTGCAGCCATTCAATTAATGCTCAACAAAGGTCATCTTATCGAATCAATGCATCTTCCGGATTCGGTTGATGCTCGAATTGTATATCTCGCTACTGGAGTTGATTCAATGACTCACAACAGTGAATTAGAATTTGAGAACATTCTTTGGGACCTTTTGGGTGGTGATGAAGCAACACTTGTCATTACAAAATCGAATTCGGAATCTTATGATTTTGAAGAACCCCAAGATGTTGAAATTATTGATACTGATTTTCATAATGATATGGCTGAAGCATGGCGGCTTGAACAGGAAACACATCATGTCTCACAGGGTGCATATGTCTCGAAGTCACAATATCTTGAAGGAGCGCCGGCACGATTATCGCTCAGGTCTCAAAAAGTTGGTGACCGGATGATTTGGCCACCCCGTCAACTCGACGAAAATGGATCACGCTTCTCCAAAGATTCTCATCAACTTGTCGCAGAAGCACATGTTGAATCATGGACGAAACTCAGTGCTGCTGGTGCGCCCTCTGAATTTTCATTACGTGCGCCAATCCTTGGCGGTATCCAGACACTCTTGGTTCGATTTGAACAAGGGCCGCGTGGAGTGTTCCTCGTCACAGACGACCTTGATTATTCTCCAGAGATTGGTGATACGGTGCATTTTGCTGTACGTCGCATATATGCCCAAGAAGGGATGATGCGATATGGACTCAAAGCGTTCCCTAAGCGCTGATTATATCCTCTCCCATTTCATTTGATTTCTCCAAAGCCTTGATAGAAAGGCAATGATGTGGAAACAATATGGCAGGTTTTGGTAACATACGCAAAGGTCGTCGCGAAGCGGTAGACAAACTTGGTTTCAATGAGGGTGGTGATTGCCCACGATGCGGTGGAGATGCCCAGCCTTCGACCATGAACGGTTATCTGAATTGCGTTGGCTGCCAACATGAATGGAAAGACGCTGATTACGTTGAAGAGTCCAATAACACGGAGATTCCTACCTATCACCAAGACAGTGAGCAAATTGAGGAATTCAAACGTGAGGTCGAAAGCGGTAGCCTTGCAGGAGTTCTTGGGATTGAGAAAAACCTTTCCAAAGGTCAAGAAGAATCACTTACACGCCTCGAAGATAAATGGATGTCTGGGATGCAAGGTCACTTCAATACCGCAACAGAAGAAAGAAAGCCGCTCATGATTAGTTTCGATGATGAAGATAACCTGGTTTCAACCGAAGTAGCAGCTCTTACAGTCGTTGCAAATGGATTTGATGGTGGTGAAGAAATTCGACTTGAGTATCCTGGCAAAGGTACAGAATTTTATTGCTTTAATGTCGATGACCCTCTCGGTTGGCGAAAGGGTCGTTCTGCAGAAGAAACTGCACGTTCGATCTGTAATTCAATCAACAGTAATTCCGAATTGGTTTTCGCATCTCTTGAAGGGGTTCGTATTACCTTTGAACTACGGCATGATGAACTCAAACCGGAATCACTCGTCTTGTTTGTAGATGACCCAGGAGGTACAGATATCGTTGCTGAAAAGAATGGAATCATTCTTGATGCTCGAAACTTACAAGATTTCAATGATTATCGTAATATTGTCGAATTGGTATTGGAAGACGGAATCATATCTCCAAGTGAAGACCAATTACTCTGGTCGATGCGGCAACAACTTGGCATTGATGATGCCTACCATGTTCAAATGGTTTTGGAGATCTATGGTGAAGACACACTCAAAGAATGTACAAGTTGTGGTAAAATGGCTAAACTGTACACAGAATATGCTGCATGGTATTGTCAAGGCTGTGAAGAATGGTGCTGACACCATTTACACAGCCTAATCTGTTTCAAGTAATTGTTCTATAGAATCATTTTGATTTTCCTAAGGATTCAATATTCCATGTTGAAGATGATGTTGTCTCCTTCAAGCGAGGTATTCTTCATAAGGTAGTTCGCAATGGACAGGATAGGCGAGTGCTATGGCAGAAGACATATTGTATATTGGAATTGATTTAGGGACCTTCCGTTCCGTCATGGTATCTTCGGATAGCCACGAAGAAGAAGAACTCACAGTAATTGGAACTCCTAAGGACCCAATTGCACGTAACTTCCTCAAGCGTGATGTTCTTTTTGGTGAAGAAGCCCTCAAGAATCGTCTCGCTCTCAACCTTTTCCGACCTTTGGAATTGGGTGTTATCAAAGATACTCAAGAAGACCGAGAATTCATTGCTCACTTCATTACTCACCTCATTGGTCTTTCAGACCCTGAAGATTACGACCGTGTTGTCGCAGTCATTGGTGCTCCAGCTGAAGCAAGTTACGTCGATAAGACGGCTATCTTCGATGCAGCAGCAGGATCTGTCAATGCTGCTATGATTATTTCTGAACCTTTCGCAGTTGCATACGCATTGGACATGCTTGAACACACCCTCGTCATTGATATTGGCGCTGGAACAGCCGACCTTTGCCGAGTCTACGGAACTATTCCTGGACCTGGTGACCAAATGCACACAGGTCATGCTGGAGATTTCATCGACCGCAAGATTATCGAAGAAGTTCAATCCAAATACAGCGGTGCTCAAATCACAAAAGATATGGCACGACGCTGGAAGGAACAGCATTCCTTCGTAGGAAATGCTTCTCCTGATGCACCAGTTATGGTCGACTTTTCGATTGAAGGTAAGGCAATGAACCTTGACATTACTGATTGTATTCAACGGGCTTGTGAATCAATTGTTGACCCAATCGTCGATAACGTCAAGCAATTGATTTCTGGTTCCAACCCTGAATACCACGACGAATTCCGTCGCAACATGGTTCTCGCTGGTGGCGGGTCCGGTATCAAAGGACTTGGCGCAATGATTGAGCGCAAACTCTCCGATATGGGCGATGTTAATGTTCACGTGGTCGATGACCCAGTGCGCCTCGGTGCAATGGGCGGTCTTCGTCTCGCTATGGAAGTTCCAGAAGAGATGTGGAAGAACCTCACTCTTGCTACACGCTGAGCTTCATAGGAACTCTTCGTTAAGCAAGTTGGTGCGTTGCTCAACTTCGTCCACATCATCGTAATGATTCGGGTACTTGTACCGATCTAGGTGGAATTTGAATTCATCATCGTTGCGTGAAACCCAACGCTGTTCCTGAATACCACGTCGAATCTCGGAAACATCCAGAAATGGGATGAAGAGTAAAAAACGAGTAAAAGAGCGCAAGTGTTTCGCTCATAAATGAATCAAGTAGGGTCTATTACGATATTCCTGCCCTCTAGCAATCCATAGCAATGGCTAATATCATTCAGCCAGATTAGAACTGTTTATTCCGGCTGTTCTTCATTTCTCTTTCGAAGAAGAAGAAAAAGCAAGAATATTACGAGAATTATAATCACCGACGACATGAGATATAATTTAGAAATATCGTCCGTATCCTCAAGATCTTCCCCTTGAGTGACTGGACAACCATTATCCACTCCCGAAAGAGTTGGGCAATTGTCTAAATCATCACTGAATCCATCATTGTCCGCATCAAAAATGTTTTCGCTGAAATCACAACTTACGTCATCATCGGTTGCATTGACGTCATAATTGTTGGCAGTCGAATTGGTACATCCAAGTACTTCATCA
>Ga0209709_10000778_pt1 | contig 30109 bp, 26 predicted proteins | sample ArcticOcean_MG_C_2_FD_187435 | JGI IMG/M metagenome (GOLD analysis project Ga0209709, IMG submission 187435) | Marine microbial communities from western Arctic Ocean - ArcticOcean_MG_CB4_136 (SPAdes) (version 2) | ecosystem: Environmental > Aquatic > Marine > Oceanic | place: Arctic Ocean... | reverse complement strand
AAATAGCTTACAACTAAAAAAGATATTATAAAATATGAGTATTTTGTAATTTTATTATTAATAATATTTCTAATTAATTGATAAGAATAATAATCAATAAAAATAATAAATAAGAAAAATAATATCCAGCTCATGATTGAATGCAAATATAAGTTTATAAATGTTGATGCTTAATTAATATTTATTTAAAAAAATGTTAAATAATCTTAAATGCTTTACTTATTTTAGACAACTATCAAATTTTAAACTAAAAAATTTATGAAAATTCAAACTAACAACCCCGCTCTTAGTACATTGGTCAGTGTGTTTTTTTTCTGGGGCTTTATAGGCGCATCAAATGGAGTGTTTATTCCATTTTGTAAAACTTATTTTAATATTGATCAATTCCAATCTCAATTAGTAGATTTTGCATTTTATGGAGCATATTACATAGGAGCTTTATTATTATTTATATTATCTAGTCAAAGAAAAAAAGATATTTTTAATAGTTGGGGCTATAAAAAAGGAATTATCTACGGCTTATTAATTTCAACAATAGGTGCCTTGGTAATGTATCCAATTATAAATGGAGCTGAGGAAGGTCAAACAGAAGTGTTTTATGGAGTCTTGCTAGCGCTATTTATTGTAGGGTTAGGTTTTTCTTTACAACAAACAGGAGCAAACCCATTTGCGGTTTCTCTTGGAGATCCTAAATCTGGATCCTCTCGATTAAATCTAGCAGGAGGTGTGAATTCTTTTGGAACTACTATTGGACCTTTAGCGGTTACATTTGTAATTTTCGGAACCTTATCTGGCGAAGGAACTGCTGAGTTTTCAAAAATGCAAACTCTATATCTTGGTGTAGCTGCTCTATTTGTTTTGTGCGCTGCAGTTTTCTATTTTTCAAAAAGTTTGCCAGATGGAATAACAAAAGAACCTTTCGAGCCTGCTAATAAAGCAATGAATTTATTAATTGCTTTAACTGTTATAATGTTCTTGTGTTTTGGATGGGTTTTTTATACTTATTCAATTCCTGAACCAATACTAGAAGCTAAAGAAGCTTTAGAATACAAAAGGTTAGCAGCATTAATTGCATCTCTAATTGGAGTTGTTGGTTGTATATATTATGCTTATGTGAAATCTTCTTCCAATCCGAAAGGATGGGGGGCATTACAATATCCACAACTTGCCTTGGGGATGTTAGCAATATTTACTTATGTTGGAGTTGAGGTTACAATTCAAAGTAATTTAGGAGAAGTTTTAAAGTTAGTTACTGGTGAAATTACTGATAAAGTTACTGGTGTAGTTACTAAGGTGAATGAACTAGATCTACCAGCGCTAACTGATACAGGAATTTCAAAATATATCTCATTGTATTGGGGAGGTTTAATGATTGGTAGATGGACTGGAGCAATCAGTGTTTTTAATCCGACAAAGGGGTTAAAAAAAGCTCTTTTAATAATAGTTCCTTATATAGCTTTTGGAGTAATTCTTGCAGTTAATTATAGTAGTGGTTATAGCTTGAGCGAAATAATTATATTCTCAGCAATTGTAGCTACACAAATTGTAGGCTTTTTTATTGCCAAAGATAATGCAATAGCAACACTAAAAATATTTAGCATGTTTGGATTAGTAGCAATGTTAATTGGGCTATTTCTATCAGGAACACCAGCGTTATTTGCTTTTATTAGCGGTGGTCTTTTCTGCTCTATAATGTGGCCATGTATTTTTTCGTTAAGTATAACTGGATTAGGAAAATACACATCTCAAGGATCTTCATTTTTGGTAATGATGATTTTAGGTGGTGCTATTATCCCTCCAATTCAGGGAAAAATTGCAGATATTTTTACTATTCAGTCATCTTATTGGGTCGCTGTATTATGCTTTGCCTATTTAATTCTTTACGCCTTTTTAACCAAAAAAATATTGGGACCCCAAATTGAAAACTAAGAAATGAAAAGAAGAGGGTTTATCAAAAAAAGTTCTCTGCTGGGTGTAGCTATTGGCATTCCTAGTTCATTTGCTTTAGGCATAAAAGAAACGCAAATTACTATCAAAAATTTCCCTATTGTAATAGCAACATGGGATGTTAAAAATGCTACTAAAAAGGCCTGGGAGGTTTTAAAAAATGGCGGAAGTTCTTTAGATGCCATAGAGCAAGGATGTATGGTTGAAGAGGCTGACGAAAATAATCAGTCTGTTGGAAAAGGAGGCTTACCTGACAGGGATGGGAACGTGACTTTAGACGCATGTATTATGAATTCTAATGGCGATTGTGGTTCTGTGGTGTTTTTAAAAAATATTACTCATGCTATTTCAATAGCTAGAAAGATAATGGAAGATACCCCTCATGTTATGTTAGCAGGAGATGGGGCAGAGGAATTTGCATACTCTCTAGGTTATGCAAAAGAAAATCTATTAACTGAAAAATCTAGGGCTAATTGGTTAGAGTGGAAAAAAACTTCAAAATATAAACCTATAATTAATATTGAAAATCACGATACTATAGGAATGTTAGCGATTGATAAAAATGGCGATATTTCTGGAGGGTGTACAACTAGCGGATTAGCATATAAAATGGCTGGACGAGTTGGAGATTCTCCCATAATTGGATCTGGCTTATTTATTGATAATGAAGTTGGAGGTGCTGTAGCTACTGGTTTAGGCGAAGAAGTAATTAAAACAGTTGGTAGTTTTTTGGTTGTAGAGCTAATGAGAAACGGCTATAGTCCTCAGAAAGCTTGTGAAGAGGCAATTAAAAGAATAGTTTCTAAGAAAAAAAGTGATTACGAAAATTTTCAAGTTGCATACATTGCAATAAATAAAAAAGGAGAAACTGGTAGTTATTCAATCCACAAAGATTTCAGTATGACTGAATATAAAGGGGATACAAATCAAAATTACGAATCTGATTATTTTAATGATTAATTTCTGACTTAACACCCTTAATTAATGGACAGCAAAAGATTGTTTTTAATTGATGCCTATGCTCTAATTTTTAGAGGCTATTATGCTTTTATTAAAAACCCAAGAATTAATTCTAAAGGACTTGATACTTCTGCAATATTAGGCTTTACCAATTCGCTGTTTGATGTAATTAAAAGAGAGAGACCAGATTATTTAGCTGTGTGTTTTGACAGAGGTGGGAGTCAAGATAGAGTAGAAATGTATTCTGATTATAAGGCAAATAGGGACGAAACTCCAGAAGCAATAAAAATTGCCGTTCCGTATATTGAAAAAATACTTAAATCATTAAATATTCCGATTATGGTTAAAAAGGGATATGAAGCTGATGATATAATAGGTACTCTATCCAAAAAAGCTGAACTTGAAGGTTACCAAACTTTCATGGTTACCCCAGATAAAGATTTTGCTCAACTAGTGAGTGAGAATATATTTATGTATAAACCAATGTTTGGAGGTGGATATGAAGTTTGGGGGGTTGATGAAGTTAAAAACAAATTTGAAGTTACAAATCCATTACAAGTCATAGATTTTTTAGGTATGAAAGGGGATGCAGCTGATAATATTCCTGGATTGCCAGGAGTGGGTGATAAAACTGCAAAAAAATTCATAGCTCAATTCGGAAGTATGGAAGGGTTATTAGCTAATACAGGTCTATTAAAAGGGAAATTAAAGGAAAAAATTGAAGCAAATAAAGAGTTAGGCTTGTTATCAAAAAAATTAGCAACTATAATTCTTGATGTACCTGTTGAATTTAAGGCAAATGAGTTTAAATTTCAAGTTACTGATTGCGAAGAAGTTAAAGGTGTATTTAGAGAATTAGAGTTTAGAAGACTCGTCGATAGCGTGGATAGAGTTTTTAAGATTAATGAACAACCTACAACAGAAAATGATACAGAATTAGTAAAGAAAAAACCAAAAGAAAGTGCTGGTTCAGGTCAATTCTCTTTATTTGATGATAATAATAGTCCCGTTGAGAAGAGTGAGGTCTTTAAAAGGAAAGACATTTCTAATTCATCTAATTATTATCAAATTGTTGATTCGTCTTTAGGGCTTAATTTATTACTTAAAAAATTAGACAGAAACTCTGCTGTTAGCTACAAACTTTTTTCAAATAAACAAAACCATTTAAGTGATAAGGTAATTGGAGTTTCATTTTGCTGGGAACAATCTAAAGCCTACTATTTGTCATTTGCAGAAGAGTTTAAAATTGCTGAAATTAAATTATTTTTTGAGAACGAAAAAATAGAAAAAATTAGCGATAACATAAAAAATGATATCAAGTTATTAAATCAATATAATATTAATATTAAAGGAAAAATATTTGACACCACATTAGCACATTACATAATTAACCCTGACACTAATCATGCTATTAATCAATTATCTGAAACCTATTTAAATTATTCTCTAACAGATATAAAATTATTAATTGGCAAAGGTAAAAATCAAAAACTTCTGTCAGATTTACAAACCAATCAAATTAAAGATGTTGCTTGTGAGCAAGCAGATATAAATTTTCAATTAAAACAACTCTTTAATGAAGAGTTAAACGACACAAATCTATCAAGCCTATTCAATGAAATTGAAATTCCGCTGTTAAGAGTTTTAGCTGCTATGGAAATAGAAGGAATTAATTTAGACATAAATTTTCTTGAAGTTTTAAAAAAGGAATTAGTTGCTGATATCTCAACTTTAGAAACAGTAATTTTTAATGAGGCAGGGGAGACTTTTAACATTTCTTCTCCGAAACAATTAGGAGAGGTTTTGTTTGAAAAGATGGAGCTTGGTAAAAAACCTAAAAAAACTAAAACTGGGCAATATTCAACTTCGGAGGATATATTGACAGAGCTTTCTAAAAAGCACAGCTTTGCAAAAAACATATTAGAGTTCAGAAGCTTGACTAAATTAATGAGTACATATGTAGATTCTCTTCCAAACCAGGTTCTTAATTCAACTAATAGAGTGCATACAGAATATCTACAAACTGTAGCTTCTACTGGCAGGTTAAGTAGTGTGAATCCTAACCTGCAAAATATACCTATAAGAACTAAAAGGGGTAAAAAAGTAAGAAAGGCATTTATACCAAAAAATGAAGAACATTTATTACTTGCAGCAGATTATTCTCAAATAGAGTTACGAATAATAGCATCAATGAGTGATGAAAAAAATATGATTAAAGCTTTTAATAATAATGAAGACATTCACACCTCAACAGCTTCATCAGTTTTTGATATTCCTGTAGTTGAAGTAACTAAAGCACAAAGATCTAATGCAAAAACAGTCAATTTTGGAATAATATATGGCGTATCAGCTTTTGGACTTAGTAATCAAACGGATTTATCAAGGTCAGAATCAAAAGATTTAATTGAAACATATTACAATAAATATCCAAATTTAAAAAAATTCATTAGCGATCAAATATCTTTTGCTAGATCAAATGGGTATGTGAAAACACTAATTGGAAGAAAAAGATATTTAAAAGATATTAATTCAAGTAACGGTCTAGTTAGAAGTGGGGCAGAAAGAAATGCGGTAAATGCACCAATTCAGGGTACAGCAGCAGATATAATTAAAATAGCTATGATTAACATACATAATAGATTAATTAAAGAAAAGATGTCAACTAAGATGCTTTTACAAGTCCATGATGAATTAGTCTTTGATATTTTTAAACCTGAGTTAAATAAAGCTATTTCAATAATAAAAGAAGAAATGGAAGGTGCTTACAATTTAAATATACCGCTTGTTGTAGACATAGACTATGGTCTCAACTGGTTAGAAGCTCATTAGAATTATTGAAATATAAAGTTTAAATACTACTACTTAAAAATAATTTTAAACTTCTATTTGCTATTCGAATATATAATTGTAGATTTGCACACTCTTTTCGAGAGAAGTTAAATATTAATGAAAATATTAAAAATTGGATAATTTAAGTTATAAAACTATCTCAGCAAACAAATCAACTGTAAATAAACAGTGGGTTATTGTAGATGCTGATGGTCAACATTTAGGAAGGTTAGCATCAAGAGTAGCTATCTTATTAAGAGGAAAGCACAAAACAGACTTTACACCCCATGTAGATTGTGGTGATAATGTAATTGTAATAAATGCTTCCAAAGTTAAATTAAGTGGAAATAAATGGGAAGAAAAAATGTATGTTAGACATACAGGGTACCCTGGTGGACAGAGGTTTAAATCTGCAACTCAACTATTCGATCAAAATCCATCAATAATTGTAGAAAAATCAGTCAAAGGAATGCTTCCTAAGAATAAATTAGGAGCAGCACTCTTTAGAAACTTGCATGTGAGTACAGATTCAACACACGATCATGAAGCTCAAAAACCAACTATTATTAATTTAAATGAAGTCAATTAATGGAAACTATTCATAAAATTGGACGTAGAAAAACAGCAGTAGCTAGAGTATACCTTAAAAAAGGTAAAGGAAAAATAACTGTGAATAAAAAAGATTCTAAAGTTTACTTTCCTACTCCAACTCTACAATTCAAAATAAATCAACCTCTTGTCATGACTGGCAATGAGAAAAAATTTGACATAAGCATTAATGTTTTTGGAGGAGGGTCTACAGGTCAAGCTGAGGCGGTTAGACTAGCTTTATCAAGAGCTATGTGTGAGTTAAAAGAAGAAAACAGAGGAATTCTTAAGCCTGAAGGATTATTAACAAGAGATCCAAGAATGGTTGAGAGGAAGAAATTCGGTCAGAAAAAGGCTAGAAAGAAATTCCAATTCTCGAAAAGATAAAATCAATAACCAGTTTTTGTTATCTATGAATTTATTCAAGATTTAGTTTAGCATCTAAATGATTAAGAATTAAACTACTTGTCATTGCTAATCAACAGAAAGTAAACTATCACAAAATGGGAAAATTAGAAGTAAAAGAATTATTAGATGCGGGTGTTCATTTTGGACATCTTACGAGAAAGTGGAATCCAAACATGGCTCCTTTCATTTATATGGAAAGAAATGGGATACACATTATTAACCTCTACAAAACTGTAGCTAAAATCGATGAAGCATCAGAAGCTTTAAAGAAAATTGCTGCATCTGGAAGAAAAATCTTATTTGTTGCCACGAAAAAACAAGCTAAAGAAATTGTTGCAGAAGCTGCTTCAAAAGTAAATATGCCATATATCACTGAGAGATGGCCTGGTGGAATGTTAACAAATTTTGTTACTATTAGAAAAGCTGTTAAAAAAATGGCGGCTATTGATAGAATGAAAAAAGATGGGACATTTAATACATTATCTAAAAAAGAGAGATTACAAACTGATAGATTAAGGGAAAAATTAGAGAAAAACCTTGGTTCTATTTCTGATATGACAAGATTACCTGGTGCTTTATTTGTAGTTGATATAATTAGAGAACATATTGCGGTAAAAGAAGCTCAAAAATTAAATATTCCAATTTTTGCAATGGTGGATACTAATTCTGATCCTAGAGAAGTAGAATATGTTATTCCATCAAATGATGATGCTTCTAAATCAATATTTAAGATTTTAGCAAACATAACCCCATCAATCCAAGAAGGATTAGCAGAGAGAAATTCTGAAAAAGACAACGGCAAAGAAGAAGAAGAAGCTAAAGCTACTAACCCTGATGTTAAAGTTGAAGTTAAGGCTACTAAGCCTGATGCAAAAACAAAGACCGCTAAGCTTGAAGTAAAAGCTGAGGTAAAAACAGAGGCCACTAAGCCTGAGGTTAAAGCTGAGGTGAAAGCTGAGGTGAAAGCTGAGGTGAAAGCTGAGGTGAAAGCTGAGGTTAAAGCTAAGGTTAAAACAGAGGCCACTAAGCCTGAGGTTAAAGCTGAGGTTAAAGCTGAGGTGAAAGCTGAGGTGAAAGCTGAGGTGAAAGCTGAGGTTAAATCAGAATAACAATAATATACACTACAATAATTACTTAATTTTTAAATCATGTCAAAAATAACTGCTTCAGAAGTAAACAACCTGAGAAAAACTACAGGTGCTGGAATGATGGATTGTAAAAAAGCATTAGTAGAATCTGATGGTAACTTTGAAAAGGCTATAGAAATTTTAAGAAAAAAAGGACAAAAAGTTGCTGCAAAAAGAGCTGACAGAGATTCAGCTGAAGGAGCTGCTATCACTAGAACAAATAATAACAATACGGTAGGTGTTGCTATTGTTCTTGGATGTGAAACAGATTTTGTTGGTAAAAATGAAGACTTTGTTAGTCTAGCAAATAAATTAGCTGAAATAGCACTTGGATGTAATACTAAGGAAGAACTATTAAATGCTAAAATTGATGAATTAACTATAGAAGAAAAGCTAATTGAGCAAACAGGTGTTATAGGTGAAAAAATAGAGATTAAAGCGTTTGAAAAGGTAAATGCTCCATTTGTAGGGTCTTATATTCATGCTGGAAATAAGATTGCTTCAGTTGTTGGGTTATCTGCAAATGTTGATGGCTCTGATGTTGCGGCAAAAGATGTTTCGATGCAAGTTGCGGCAATGAACCCTATTGCATTAGATGAAAATGGAGTTGATTCAAATGTAATTGAAAAAGAAATTGAAATCGCTAAAGATCAGTTAAGGGCTGAGGGTAAGCCTGAAACAATGTTAGACAATATTGCAAAAGGCAAACTAAAAAGATTTTTTAAAGATAACACTCTAGTTAATCAGGATTTTATAAAAGATAGTAAACAAAGTGTAAAAAACTATGTCAGTTCTTATGACAAAGATTTACATGTAGTGGAATACAAGAGAGTGGCACTGGGTTAATTTCTTCTTTTAAGTTTTTTATTATATAATTAAAAAATCTACATTATCTTTGCTTAACTTCAAAATTAAGCATGAAATACAAAAGAATATTACTTAAGTTATCAGGTGAAGCCTTAATGGGTACAAAAAATTTCGGAATTGATTCTGAAATATTACAAGTTTATGCCCAAGATATTAAGCAAATAGTAGATCTCGGAGTTCAAGTTGCAATTGTTATTGGTGGTGGAAACATTTTTAGAGGTTTCGACGGTGCTAATGAACATAAAATAGATCGTGTGCAAGGGGATCATATGGGAATGCTTGCAACCGTAATTAATGGGCTAGCCCTTCAAAGTGCACTAGAAAATATTGGAGCTCCAACCAGGCTACAAACGGCAATTAAAATCAATGAAGTTGCTGAGCCATTTATAAGAAGGAAAGCCATTAGACATTTAGATAAAGGTAGAGTTGTTATTTTTGGAGGAGGTACTGGGAACCCATATTTTACAACAGATTCTGCTGCAGTTTTAAGAGCTATTGAGATCGAGTCCGATGTTATTTTGAAAGGAACAAGAGTCGATGGTATTTATGATGAAGATCCTGAAAAAAACATTAATGCTATTAAATTTGATAATATATCCTTTGAGGAAGTATTAAAAAAAGGATTGAAAGTCATGGACACTACTGCATTCACTCTTAGTCAAGAAAACAAACTACCAATAATTGTATTTGATATGAACAAAAGAGGTAATTTGTTAAAATTAATATCTGGAGAAAAAATTGGAACTACAGTTAATTTATAAATCATTTTAGATTAAATCAAATAAGATGGAAGAAGAATTAGAGTTTATTTATGAGTCAACAAAAGAATCAATGTCGAATGCAATAAAACATTTAGATAAAAAATTATTGAATATTAGAGCTGGCAAAGCTAACCCGTCAATGCTTGGGAGTGTTGTAGTAGATTATTATGGCTCTTTAACTCCTTTGACTCAAGTTGCAAATGTTAATACGCCAGACGGTAGAACAATAGTCGTACAGCCATGGGAAAAGAGTTTACTTGCAGATATAGAAAAGGCCATTATGAACGCAAATCTAGGGTTTAATCCCATGAATAATGGGGAGAATATTATTATAAACGTGCCTGCATTAACTGAAGAAAGAAGAATTGATTTAGCCAGACAAGCTAAAAGTGAGGCAGAAGAAGCAAAAATAGTTGTAAGAAACTCAAGAAAAGAGGCTAATAACGAAATTAAAAAAGGAGAAGCATTTTCTGATGATCTAAAAAAGAATGCAGAACAAGATATTCAAGACCTAACTAATAAACATATTGATGATATAAATTCAATATTTGAAATTAAAGAAAAAGAAATTATGACTTTATAATGTATTAATATCTGTAATTAATATCTTTATAAATTAGATATAATATAATCATATGGCTAGAGTATTTTTAGTGGGTTTTTGGGATACTGTTTCGAATTTGATATTAAGGAATAGAGTCTTAATAATTACTTTATTAATTTTAGCAACAGCATTTTTTGTTAATCATTGGCAGTATATTAAGTTTTCAAATACGGAAGCGAATTTATTACCTGATAAACATGAGGTTAACCTCGAATATTTAGATTTTACTGATAAATTTGGAGAAGAAGGTAATCTAATCGTGATTGGGGTTAAAGACTCTCTGTTATTTACCCCTACAAATTTTAATGCATGGAATAATTTATCCAAAGTTTTAAAAGATACTAGTTATGTTGAGTCAGTTATTGCTATTGGAGACCTGCAAAAACTTAAAGCAGATAAAAAGAATAGGCGATTTTATGTTGAGCCTTTCATAAAGGATACAATCAAATCGGATCTTGAACTAATTTCAATAAAAAAAGATTTATTTGAAAAAAACCCATTTTATGAAGGGTTTTTATTTAATACTAAGACAGGGTCTGTAAGAACTGCCATTCATTTAAAAAAATCAATAGTAAATGAAATTGGTAGAGAAACATATATTAATAGTATTTTAATTCCAAAAGTAGAAGAATTTGAAACAAAATATGGTTTAGATATTAAAATATCTGGAATGCCATACGTAAGAACAAAAAATGCAGAAAATATCAAAAGTGAAATATCTACTTTTGTAATTTTAGCCCTAATAATTACCTCGATAATATTTTTCTTGTTTTTCAGATCTTTCAGAGCAACGTTTATTTCTATGTTTGTTGTTATGATTGGTGTGGTTTGGACGGTTGGGATTTTAGGACTTTTTATTAATACATATCCAGGTAATTTTGAGATATCAGTTCTTACTGGGCTTATACCTCCATTAATAATCGTGATTGGAATTCCTAATTGTATTTTTCTTATAAACAAATATCAGCACGAAGTAAATATTCATGGAAATAAAGCCAAATCTCTTCGAAGAGTAATTACAAAAATAGGTAATGCTACTTTGATGACCAATATAACTACTGCTTCTGGTTTTGCTACATTTATAATTACAGATAGTAAGCTTCTAACGGAATTTGGTATTATTGCTTCCCTAAGTATTATAGCAATTTTCGTATTGTGCATTTTAATAATTCCTATAATTTATAGTTTTTTGCCGATCCCAGAAGAAAAACATTTAGAACATCTAAATAAAACCTGGATTAATTCCCTTGGTGATTGGATTGAAAAAACGGTTAGAGAAAGCAAGATCAGTATTTACATAGTTTCTATTATACTACTTGTCACCAGTATTATTGGAATATATCAGATTAAAATTTCTGGAAGTATTATTGACGATATGCCCCAAAAAGCAGATTGGTTTGATGATATAATGTTTTATGAAAAAGAGTTTAATGGAATAATGCCATTAGAGGTTTTAATAGATTTCAAACGTAAAAAAAGAATCCAAAATCTTAAATATTTAAGAAAAATGGATACAATAGAAAATGAGATTAAGAAAATACCTGAGTTATCTAAGCCTGTTTCAATTGTTAGTCTAAGTAAATATATTTCTCAAGCATTTTACAATGGTAACCGCAAATACTATCAAGTTCCTAGTGATCAAATAAAGACTTTTATAGCCACTTTTGCCCAGACGACTGTTGCAAATTCTGATGTTGATTTAATCAAGAATTATGCTGATTCTACTGGTCGATATACTAGAATCACGGCATTTATGAAAGATATGGAAACAGAAAGAATGGAAGAGATTGAAAAACAAATTAGAGATAAAATTGAAGAGCAGATGCCATCTAAATTAGTAGATTTTGGATCATATACTAAAAACCCTAGTAAAATTTGGCTTTATATTCAGAAATTAAAATCTATTATACAAGTGTCTATACTTCAGCAAAAACCATTGTTATATGACAGTAGTCAAGACGACTTTAAAAAGACTGTTAATGAAGGTGACAAAGTCTACAATATAACCGATAATACATCAGCAAAAGTTATATCAATAAAAGATAATTCTACACTAGTTTTATCAAAAAATATTATGTATGAAGGAGCAGAATATGAAATAAAGAGTGAAGCATATGTTATTACAGGCAAAGCATATTTATTTCAAAAAGGAACTAAATATTTAGTTAAAAATCTAATTATATCTTTATCATTGGCAATTTTTTTAATAGCTCTGCTTATGGCCTACATGTTTAGATCTGTAAAAATGATATTTATATCTTTAGTTCCTAACATATTACCACTGGTAGTGACAGCTGGATTGATGGGGTATTTGGGTGTGCCTATAAAACCATCTACAATACTAATATTTAGCATTGCTTTTGGAATTGCAGTAGATGATACAATTCATTTTCTAGCTAAGTATAGACAAGAATTAATTACTAATAATTGGGAGGTTCATAAATCTGTTTATAATGCTCTTAGAGAAACTGGAGTGAGCATGTTTTACACATCTATAGTTTTATTTTTTGGATTTTCAGTATTTACAGTCTCTGATTTCGGAGGCACCGTTGCTCTAGGAGCGTTAGTTTCAGCTACGCTGTTATTTGCAATGCTATCCAATTTATTATTACTTCCATCAATGCTATTGTCGCTTGAAGGTTCAATTGCAAATGAAAAAGTTTTAAAAGAACCTTTAATAAAAATTATTGAGGATGATGAAGCAGTGAATTAAATATATTTTATTTTAATACTTTATCTTTGACAATATAATTTTATAATCAAAATGAAAAATAAATCTGTAAAAGATCTATTACTAAATACAAAGACAAATTCTGTCATTACAGTTAATGGATGGGTAAGAACATTCAGGGCTAACCGATTTATCGCATTAAATGATGGCTCATCAATTAATAGTATACAATGCGTTATAGATTTTGAGTGTATTGATGAGGTGATTTTAAAGAAAATTAATACGGGAACTAGTTTGAAAATTACTGGATCACTTGTAGAAAGTCTAGGAAGTGGTCAAAAAATTGAAATCATAGTTTCTGATTTAGAAATATTAGGAGATTGTGATCCAGAAAAATTCCCGATTCAACCAAAAAAACACTCATTTGAATTCTTGCGTGAAAATGCACATTTAAGAACAAGAACAAGTACATTTAGTGCAGTTATGCGCTTGAGATCAAGCTTATCATTTGCAGTTCATAATTATTTCAATTCTAACGGGTTTTATTATGTACACACTCCAATAATTACATCAAGTGATGCTGAAGGTGCGGGTGAGCAGTTTAGAGTAACTACACTTGATCCTAAAAATCCTCCATTAAATGATGAAAATGAAGTTGATTACTCTAAGGATTTCTTTGGAAAAGAAACAAGTTTAACCGTATCTGGACAATTAGAGGCAGAAAGCTATGCAATGTCTTTAGGTAAAGTATATACGTTTGGACCAACATTTAGAGCAGAAAATTCAAACACATCTAGACATTTATCAGAGTTTTGGATGATTGAACCAGAAGTTGCTTTTATGGATTTAGAAGGCAATATGGATTTAGCTGAAGATTTTTTAAAATATCTATTAAATTATATAATTGAAAATAATATTAATGATTTAGAGTTTTTGGAACAAAGATTAATAACTGAGGACAAAACAAAGCCTCAGAATCTTAGAAATGAAATGTCATTAATAGAGAAAATAAAATTTATTATTGATAATGATTTTAAAAGAATAACCTATACAGAGGCAATTGAAATTTTAAAGAATTGCAAGCCAAATAAAAAGAAAAAATTCAAATATTTGATTGAAAATTGGGGTGCAGACTTACAAAGCGAACATGAAAGGTATTTAGTAGAAAAACACTTTAAATGTCCAGTGATAATATATGATTATCCAGCTAGTATTAAGGCTTTTTACATGAAGTTAAATGAAGACAACAAAACTGTTAAAGCGATGGATATTTTATTCCCAGGAATTGGTGAAATAGTTGGTGGTTCACAAAGAGAAGAAAGATTAGATGTTCTAAATAATAAAATGAAAGATATAGGAGTAAATCCTGAAGATTTATGGTGGTACACAGATTTAAGAAAATTTGGTACGGCTAAACATTCTGGATTTGGACTTGGGTTTGAAAGGTTAATTATGTTCGCAACAGGAATGTCAAATATTAGAGATGTTATCCCTTTTCCAAGAACTCCTCAAAACGCTGAGTTCTAAAAATTAGCTAAATGCTTAAGCAATCACTAAAATTAAAGTTATCTCAAAAATTATCTCCTCAACAAATCCAATTGATGAAGCTAATACAATTACCTGTATTAGATTTTGAACAAAAAATAAAACAAGAAATTGAAGAAAATCCAGCTTTAGAAATTGTTGAAACTACATCTTCAGACGACGAATTTAATAAAGATGAAAATATTAATATAGAAGAATATATCAATGATGATGAAATACCAGATTACAAATTAAGGTCATTTAACTCTTCTGAACATAAAGAAAATACAATACCCTATGCTTCTGGAATATCATTTAACCAACTAATATTAAATCAACTTCATACAGAAAGATTAGATGATTTTGAAATGAGTATTGCCGAATTTTTAGTTGGGTGCATAGATGAAGGAGGTTACATACGTCAAAGTTTAGAGGATGTTATAGATGATATAGCATTTACTCAAAATATTATAGTTGAATACGAAAAGATAAATAGCATTTTAAAGACTATCCAAAACCTTGATCCTGCAGGAATAGGCGCAAGAACACTTCAAGAGTGTTTATCCTTGCAATTAAGAAGAAAATCTGATAACGTAGACACAATATTGGCACTAAAGATAATAGATAATTCTTTTGATTTATTTACAAAAAGACATTTTGAAAAATTATTAGTAAAGTACCAGATTTCAGAGAAAGAACTGAAAAAAGCAATTAAAGAGGTTGAGAAATTAAATCCAAAGCCAGGAAATTCTTTATCTAATAATAGCACAAAATTAATTGAACAAGTTATTCCTGATTTTAAGATAGAAATCCTAAATGACGAACTGCTATTAAGTTTAAATGGAAGAAACAAACCTATAATGAATGTTTCTAGAGAGTACACAGAAATGCTTAAGGGCTACAGTTTAGAGAAAAATAGGAAATCTCAAAAAGATGCAGTGCAATTTATAAAACAAAAGTTAGATTCTGCAAAATGGTTCATAGAAGCTATCGAACAAAGAGAGCAAACATTAATGTTAACCATGAAAGCAATAATGACATATCAGCAAGAGTATTTTGTGTCAGGGGATGAAAAAAAAATAAAACCTATGATATTAAAAAATATTGCTGATGAGATTAATATGGATATTTCAACAATTTCTAGAGTTGCAAATAGCAAATATGTAGATACTCCATACGGTACAAAATTGATCAAAGAGTTTTTTAGCGAATCAATGACAAATAATGATGGTAAGGAGGTGTCTACAATTGAAATTAAAAAAATATTAGAAAAAATTATTTATGATGAGGATAAACGTAACCCTGAAACCGATGATTCTTTAGTCAAACTTTTATATAAAGAAGGTTATAAAATAGCAAGAAGAACGATATCTAAATATAGGAAACAATTAAATATTCCAGTAGCTAGACTTAGAAAACAACTTTAATTAAAATTAATTACTATTTTTAGAAATGTCACCGTTTAAAGTAGTATAATTAATCTTTAGAGCATTAGCCTTTCTAAGCTCTTGTTTAACATCCCCCACAATACCCATAGAGGCGTTCTTATCAACTTTTAAAGCTGTTGTAAGAAAAGGAATAAGCTCTTCTCGCTTAGACTCTCTTTCTGAATATATAAAAGCTTGAACATCGCCAACTTCAGAAATTTTATCATTTAACTGTATTCTAGCTTCTTCTCCATACAGTTCTTGATAGCCATCATTTGGTTTACCAATATAAACATACATTATATAGTCTTTCTTATCTAGTTTTTCAACTTGAGTAGCAAAGGGTAATTCATTCTTAATGTTTAATGTATTATCTCTCATTACGGTCGCAACCATAAAAAAGAATAATAGCATAAAAACTATATCAGGTAATGAAGCGGTGTTTACCGCAGGAAGCTCCCCTTTTTTTTTGTTATTGAACTTAGACATAATAATATTTATTTAACCTCAGATAATTTTTGAGGATATTCTTTTTTGAGTTGAGTTATTTGTTCTTTTAATTTAGTCTTGTTTCCTGGCCAATTAACATCTTTATAATTTTTCTGCATCTCAGTGTATGAAACTCTGAATAGTTCTTCACTTCTTCTGTTTCTAAGAAATGTGTAGGCAGCAACTAATTCGTTTTGAACAGAAATATAAGTAGCATAAGTTGTTTCTCTTTCATTCTTTAATGAAATAATTGCTTTGTCAGGGTTATCAGATGATTTTGGGTTTTCAGCGCCTTTACAGTAATAACATTTGTCTTCACCAACACCCCCACCATTATCTAAAAATTTAATAGCAGCTTCTCTTAAGTCCTTAATTTCCATCACTTCATCTTCAACTAAAAGCTGATCTTTTCCATTTAAAATAACAGTAAAAATATTTTTTTGTTTGATTATAACATCCTCTTCAGAATCATCTATAGGTGGTAGTTTTCTGCTAATACCAGAATCCGTTTCTATAGTTGTTGTTACTAAGAAAAAAATTAATAATAAAAATGCAATATCAGCCATTGATCCTGCATTAACTTCAGGGGAAGATCTCTTAGCCATAATTTATTTATTCATATTTTTTATTCCGAAAAAAACCATAATACATGAAGCTGCCAATATCAATGCATAAAACATAAATAAACCAGTACTAATTAATTTTGAAGCAGATGCTGTTACAGCAATAGTTCCATCTTTCAGGTACTCTTCTTCACCTGATGATAAAAAATAACAGATTAGTGCAGTTACTAAAAATAAGCCAAACACTTTCAAAGTACTTACTAATAAAGCCTTATTAGATACGATGTTTTTTAAAGTAAAAAATAAAACAAAAGAAATAATTAATCCTAGAATTGTATAAGCTATATACAATAGGGTTTCTATTTGATCAATATTTCCGTTAATAACCAAACCAACCAATAATATGCCTATGATAGATAGTATACCTGCAATGAAGTATGTTCCTTTATATAAATTCATAATTATTTTTTATTTTTAACTAATAAATCCATAAGAGATATAGAAGCGTTTTCCATATCATTTACGATACTGTCAATTTTTGATATAATGTAGTTGTAAAAAACTTGTAAGATAATTGCTACTACAAGACCAAATACTGTAGTAAGAAGTGCTACTTTAATACCACCCGCTACTAATGACGGTTGCATATCTCCAGCAGCTTCAATTTTATCAAAAGCCTGAATCATTCCAATTACAGTCCCCATAAATCCAAGCATAGGAGCTAGTGCAATAAATAAAGATATCCAGGATACATTCTTTTCTAATTGTCCCATTTGGACTCCACCATAAGCAACAACTGCTTTTTCAGCAGATTCTAAATCTTCATTTGCCCTATCCAATCCTTGATAAAAAATTGAAGCAACTGGGCCAGGAGTATTTCTACAAACTTCTTTGGCAGCATCTAAGCCTCCAGATTTTAATGCATCTTCTACTTCGTTAGTAAGTTTGTCTGAATTAGATGTAGCTAAATTTAAATATATAATTCTTTCTATAGCTATTGCTAATCCTAATATTAAACAAAGAAGAACGATTCCCATAAATCCAGGGCCACCTTCTATAAACCTCTTTTTTAATTCTTGATGAAAGCCTATGCTAGCATCTTCTCCTTCTTCATCAGGTTTTGCTTCAGTTTCAGAAAATTTTTCATTAGCTTTTTCTATTGTATCTAAAATTGGAGCAATAGCGTCATTAATTTCTTGTTGAGTTTCATCTTGTAACACATTAGTTTTTGCATTTAAGCTAGTTATCATAAATATTGATAAAACTGTAAGGATAGATAATAATCTTTTCATTTTATTTTTTCTTTTAATTTATTTAAGGGTTTAAAGATATAAAAAAAATGCAATTTTAAATAATAAATATTTTATGCAGAGAGGAAGGGATTCGAACCCTCGATACACTTTTGGTGTATACACACTTTCCAGGCGTGCGCCTTCGACCACTCGGCCACCTCTCTAAGTCAAAATTACATTCTAGCAAATTAACTGAAAAAATAACTAATCTTAATACAAATTTGAAGATATTTTAAGATATCTCTCCACAAATACTTAGTTCGAACAATTTTTTAAAGGTTTTAAAGTCAGTTTCTTTTGTTAATAAAAACATAGATTTACAAATTGCAGATTCAATTGTAATATCTTTCCCAGATATTAAGCCTAGCTCAATTAATTTAACTGAGGACTCATACTGTCCCATCTTGACTCTCCCTTTAGGGCATTGTGAAACATTAATAACATATTTACCACCTTCAATACAAGATTTAATTTCTTTCAGAAACCACTCTGAGTTTAATACATTTCCTGAGCCGAAAGTTTCAATAATTACGACTTTAGAATAATCATCTGATAAAATGTGTTTAACTATTTTTTCAGATATTCCTGGGAAAATTCTCAATAAAGAAACCCTATCATCTAAACTGTCATAAAAAGTAGTATTATTATTCACTGGTTTAAAAATATTATTATAATTAACTTTTAAATCAACTCCAGATTGTGCGATTTCTGGATAATTAAAACTCGCATATGCCTTAAACTGGTCAGAATTCACTTTTGTAGTTCTGTTCCCTCGATATAACTTATTATTGAAGTACAAACAAACTTCTTTAATTACATTTTCTTGATTATTTGATAATAAAGCGTTATCAAAATCATGTACAGAACTAGCTAATTGGATTGAAGTTATTAAATGCTCTTTTGCATCAGTTCTTAAATCGCCTAACGGTAATTGAGATCCTGTCAGGATAATTGGTTTTGATAAATTTTGAATTAAAAAACTTAGCGCTGAGGCTGTATAACTCATAGTGTCTGTTCCATGTAATATCACAAATCCATCAAAAGAATTATAATTAGTTTTTATTATTTCAACTAATTCGATCCAATTATTGATACAAATATTTGAAGAATCGATAGGGTTTTCAATAGACACGGTGTCAATATGGCAATTCAAAAGTTTAATTTCCTTAACTTTCTCTAAGATATTTTCAAAGTTAAAGGGTCTTAGATGAGGATGGTTTTCTTCCTTAACCATTCCTATTGTTCCCCCTGTATAAATTAATAATATTTTTGATTTAGTCATAATTATATTTTAAAAATATCGAATGCATTTAGAGTTGTAGTTTCAATTATTTTTTTCTCTGATAGGGAATAAATTTCACTTAACTTTTTAACAACCAATGTTATATATGAACTTTCATTTCTTTTCCCCCTAAACGGGACAGGGGCTAAATAGGGTGAATCTGTCTCAAGAACTAAGTTGTCAATTGGTATATTATTTAAAAATTTATCAATTTTTCCATTTTTAAAAGTAACGACTCCCCCAATACCTAGTTTCATGTTAAAAGAAATTGCTTTTAATGCATGCTCATAAGTTCCACTAAAGCAATGAAAAATTCCTCTAAGTTTGTCTGATTTTTCTTTTTCTAAAACTTCAAATATTTCATCAAATGCTTCTCTACAATGTATAACAATAGGTAAATTAAGTTTTTTGGCTAATTTAATTTGAATAGCAAATGCTTTTTTCTGAATATTCAATGTTGATTTGTCCCAAAATAAATCAATACCAATTTCACCAATTGCTACAACATTATTATTTTTTATTATTTTTTCAACATGGTTTAATTCATCCATATAATTATGTTTAACACTACAAGGGTGAAGCCCAGCCATCAAATGCATAATCTCGGGATATGCATTTTTTAAATTAAGCATTGATTCTGTATGAGATGAATCTATCGCTGGTAGAAAAAAATTATTTATATTTAAATCTAAGGCGCGATTTATAACAATATCAATATCGCTTTCGAAATCTTTTAAATATAAATGAGTATGAGTATCTGTAATCATATTATAACAAAGGTATAGATTGTTACTAGATAATTAATTTTTTATAGTTGACTAAAACTCTAGTTTATTATATTTTGATAAATACCATATGTATTATGCAAATTGTAAAAACAAATTAAAGGTCTAAGGATTCTTTAATTTTTCCGTTCATAAGATGTTCTACTGGGTTCTCTAAAGCCTCTCTAATAGCCACTAAGAATCCTACACTTTCTCTACCATCAATAATTCTGTGATCATAAGATAAAGCAAGATACATTATTGGACGTATTTCAACTTTACCATTAATTGCAACAGGTCTTTCAATGATATTATGCATCCCTAAAATTCCACTTTGAGGAGGATTAATAATTGGAGTTGAAAGCATACTTCCAAAAACGCCACCATTTGAAATTGTAAAAGTTCCTCCAGTCATTTCATCAACTGTAATTTTAGAATCTCTTGCTCTAATGGCTAATCTCTTAACTTCAGATTCAACTTCCTTAAAAGACATTTTTTCAGCATGTCTAATAACTGGAACCATTAACCCTTTAGGGCCAGAAACAGCAATACTTATGTCACAATAATCATATGTTATCATTTCTTTTCCATCAATCATTGAGTTGACAGCTGGAAATAATTTTAGAGATCTAGCTACGGCTAAAGTGAAAAATGACATAAAACCTAAGCCAACTTCATGCTTGTTTTTAAATTCCTCTTTGTATTTTTTTCTTAAATCAAATATTGCAGACATGTCAACTTCATTAAATGTAGTTAGCATAGCTGTTTCATTTTTTACTGTAACTAATCTTTCAGCGACTTTTCTTCTAAGCATTGAGAGCTTAGTCCTGCTTTCACTTCTTTCTTTGTTATTAGACAGAGACCCCATTGATGGTTTAGAGTTAACAGCATCATCTTTTGTTACTCTTCCGTCTTTTCCAGTTCCATTAATATCAGAAATTTCTAAATTATTTTCGGAAATAATTTTTCTAGCTGAAGGACTCGCAATATGTGACTTAGTATTTGATTGTGGTATAGAAATTTCATCTTTAATTTCTTTAATAACGCTTTCATTAATTAACTTAGACTTATTATCATTAGTAGCGCTAGTATCAATTAGACAAACCACTTGACCTACCTCAACTGCATCACCCTCTTCAGCCTTTAAGGTTATGACTCCGCTTTCTTCAGCTGGAAGTTCCAGTGTAGCCTTGTCACTATCAACCTCTGCTATTACTTGATCTTTTTCAACATAATCTCCATCAGAAACAAGCCAAGAAGCAATCTCAACTTCTGTAATAGACTCTCCTGGTGACGGAACTTTCATTTCTAAAATCATAATAACTTATTTTTTATATAGAATTATTTGCAACAATTGCAATATAAACATATCCAACAATCAATAAACCTGCAATATAATACCAATTTTTCAAACACTTTTTTAACATAAATTTTACTTTTTTTAATCTAATTCAAAACCTCAACTTCTTCACTCTCTATTTTAAAACTACATAAAGTTTGTTTCCATCTTTTGTTACTTTTTATATAACTAAATTTAAATTTCATTAACCAACTAATTTTTTCTATATAAGAAATCCATTTGTATAAATTCACATTTTTATATATTCAAATATCTAAAATATCTTTAGTATTATCTAAAGACGTGCTTTTTTTAAAACTTTCTTACAATCATTAACCCACTCATATCACAACAACATCCAAAATTGACAAAACCTCCCCAACTAGGATCTAACACCATTACGTACGGGCTATAACCTTCTTTTGTTGATGTCCAATAAGCTACATTATCATTAAAATTACCCAGACCTGTTGAGCTTACGTTATCATAAATAGCCTGCATAGAATTTTTGCTAGGGATAAACCAATCATCATAGTTTCTGTATTCTAAATCCAGAACTACTTTAAAAGCATAATTGTCCCCATCAAATTCGCCTTCTCCATTATCATTTGCATTCCCTTCCACTATTTGTTGAGTATTTAAAAGACCATCACCAATAGATGGGCTTGTATCCATTTCAAATACATCTCCCCAAGCGACTACTCCAAAATCTGAATAATCAGCAGCAACCATAATAGTTCCGTCAGTCAGGTCAACATAAAATATAAACCCCCCACCAAACTCTAAACCATAAAGACTCTCTACTCCTAAAGCTTCAACAATATCCAAAGTTGGCGCTCCATTATTTAAATTTTGAATGATTGACAATTCTGAATTAAAAATAGTTAAATCTAGAACTTCTTCTTTATCACATGATGTAAATATAAATGATACTAACATTAATAATAATAGAGCTTTTTTCATAATTGTTGATTTTAAATTTATTTTCTTAGTTCTGCTAAGTTAACTTGTAATTTTTCTAATAAATCAGAATTGTTTTTTTTGATTATTTTTCTCTTTATCAAACACATAATCTATTACTTCTTTATGTCTTCTTTTAAATCTAACAGTACTTCCTGCGGCTGTAGTTCCGTATGTCCTTCTAGATGCCACTCTAAAATTTCTAGCATCATCAAAATTCATAAGAATATGTGTGTATGCACCCATATTTCTAGGCTCTTCTTGAGCCCAAACAAAATCATCAGCTAAAGAATATTTTGAAATAATTGATCTTATTAAATTCACTGGCAATGGAAAAAGTTGCTCAACTCTAATAAGTGCAACATCATCTCTACCTAACCTCTCTTTTTGATCTAATAAATTATAGTAAAATTTTCCTGTTACAAAGACTACCGTGTTAATTTTTTTTAGATCTACGACATTATCATCATCAATTAAAGGCTTAAAACTGCCTTTAGTAAACTCATCAACAGTTGATAAAACTTTTGGATGTCTTAATAAACTTTTAGGAGTAAAAATTACTAGTGGTTTTCTAAAAGTTGCTTTCATTTGTCTTCTTAGGATATGAAACATATTTGCAGGCGTAGAGCAGTTTGCAATATAAACATTATCCTTAGCGCATAGTTGCAGGTATCTTTCCATTCTAGCTGAAGAATGTTCTGCTCCCTGTCCTTCATATCCATGAGGTAATAACATAACTAAACTATTCTGTGTTTTCCATTTATCTTCTGCTGAAAACAAATACTGATCAATTATAATTTGAGCTCCATTACTGAAATCTCCAAATTGAGCTTCCCAAATTGTTAATGTGTTAGGACTTGCCATAGAATAACCATAATCAAAACCTAACACAGCGTATTCTGATAATAAAGAATTATAAATACTAAAAAAACCCTGGTCATTACTTATATTGTTATGAAGTATAATCTCTTCTTCGCTATCTTCTACCATAACAACTCCATGTCTGTGTGAAAATGTTCCTCTTTCGACATCTTGACCTGATATCCTAACATTAAAACCTTCTTCAAGTAAAGATCCATAAGCTAAATGTTCTGCCATTGACCAGTCCAGCTTATCTTTTTCAAACATAACCGATCTACTATTTATTAATTTTTTTATTTTATTAATAAACTTTTTTTCTTTAGGAAGGTTTGAAAGCACTTTAACAATCTTTTCCATTTTTAACCTTGGATAAGTTGTGTCAATTACTTCCATCATTTTATTTTGATTAGCTTTCTCAAAATCTATCCACTCAGTGCTCATGAATTCAGTTACGACTGTTTTATCGTCTTTTTTTGAATCTTCTAAATAATCATTTAAATTAGTTTTGTAATCTAGTTCTAAAGTTTTAGTGTAGTTTGAATCTATAACCCCTTCATTTATAAGTTTGTTAGAGTAAATTTCTTTTGGGTTTAGATGTTTTGATATTGCTTTATATAATTTTGGTTGAGTAAATCTAGGTTCATCGCCTTCATTATGTCCATATTTTCTATATCCAAGTAAATCAATAAATACATCCTTTTTAAATTTCATTCTAAAATCTAACGCAAAAGAAACGGCATGAACTACTGCTTCAACATCATCAGCATTAACATGCATAACTGGTGATAATGTGACCTTACCCACATCCGTACAATAAGTACTTGATCTGCCATCTAAATAGTTTGTAGTAAAACCAACTTGGTTATTTACAACAATATGTATAGTACCATCCGTTTTATAACCTTCTAGATTAGCCATTTGAATGAGTTCATAAATAATACCTTGTCCTGAAATTGCCGCATCACCATGAACTATTATTGGAAGTACTTTCTCGAAATTATTAGAATAATAATTATCTTGTTTTGCCCTAACGATACCTTCAACTACAGAGCCAACAGTTTCTAAATGAGATGGATTAGGAGCTATATTAATGTTTACCTTTTTACCTGTATCAGTTTCTCTATGGCTTGTCCATCCTAAATGATATTTTACATCTCCATCAAACACTTCTTCTTCATAATCCTTTCCTTCAAATTCACTAAATATTGCTTTTGGTGATTTACCAAATATATTCGTAAGAGTGTTAAGTCTACCTCTGTGCGACATCCCCATTACAAACTCTTCAACTCCTAAGTTTGCAGCACTTTCAAGTAATGTGTCTAAAGCAGGAATTAAAGATTCTCCTCCTTCTAATGAAAATCTTTTTTGACCAACATATTTGGTGTGTAAAAAATTCTCAAACGAAACAGCTTGAACTAGTTTTTTTAATATGTGTTTTTTTTGATTTACGCTAAAAACTGGATGGTTATCATTTTTATTTAACCAACCTTGAATCCATTTCTTTTTTTCTGGGTCTCTGATATACATGTATTCTACTCCAATAGCATCACAGTAAATAGCTTCTAAATGTTGAATTATTATTTTTAAAGGCTGCGGCCCAATACCTAAAATATCACCAGCATTAAAGGAATTATTTAAATCACTTTCATTTAAATCAAAATTTTTAATATCAAGATTAGGCAGGTAAGTTCTACGATCTCTAACAGGGTTAGTTTTAGTAAAGAGATGACCACTGCCTCGGTATGCATCAATTAAATTGATAACGTTAAATTCTTTTTTTACATCTAGAGGGATTTGATTCGTTACTCCATTAACAATTTCTTCAATAAAATTATTGTTACTTCCAAAATCGTAGCCTTGAAAAAAAGCTCTCCAACTTGGTTCTAAGGAGTCTGGATTTTCCAAATATTGATCATATAGATCAGCAAAGTAAGTGGAGTGTGCAGCATTTAAAAAAGAAAAATTATCCATATTATTTTTCGAAGGATTTTCTTATTAACAAAGTTAATCAAAAAAATAAATATTAGCTAAATAAGCAACTCAAAATCAAGGAATAGATTTTATATTTTTCTATCCATTAATGAATTCCCAAATTCATGTAACAATTCCTTTTTTTCTTTAGAAATATTTAAAGAATCTAGAATTTGAAAAGCATAGTTTGTATACTTTTTTATTTCATTAATAGTGAAATCAACAGAACCACTCTCTTTAAATAAAATTTTTGATTGATCTATTTTCTGCTGAGAATTATTATTGTTAGAATATAAAAAAAGTAATTGATTTATTTTTTCTTGAGGCAAATATTCAATTGCTTTTAAATAAAGGTATGTTTTCTTGTTTTCTAAAATATCTCCACCTATTTTTTTTCCAAATGTTGATTCATCTCCAAAAGCATCTAAATAATCGTCTTGGAGTTGAAAGGCAATACCCAAATATTTTCCAAAATCATATATTTTATTTTGTTCATCCTTGTTTGCTTGTGCTATTATAGCTCCCATTTTCATAGAGGCTCCTAAAAGAACAGCTGTTTTGTAGGTGATCATTTTTAAATAATCCTCGCCTTTAACATCATCTCTTTTTTCAAAATCCACATCATATTGCTGTCCTTCACAAACTTCAATTGCAGTCTTACTGAAAAGTTTAGCTAGATCAACAAAAACTTTACCCTCATAATTTTCAAAAAGCTGATAAGCTTGTATCAACATTACATCTCCAGACAATATTCCTGTACTAATATTCCATTTTTTATGCACAGTTCTATTGCCTCTTCTCAAATCTGCAGAATCCATAATATCATCGTGGACTAAGGAGAAATTATGAAAAACCTCAACAGCTAATGCAGCGTCTAAGGCAGGTTTGTAGTTATCGCAAAAAATATCAGCTGCCATTAATGTTAATATAGGGCGTAGCCTTTTTCCTTTTAAAGTTAAAATATAAGACACAGGGTCATATAGGTTTAAAGGTTCCTTCTCTATTGGAAACCTTTTAAGATAATCTACAAAAACTTCTCGATATTGACTTACTGTAAGCATCATGCAAAAATAATGTATTTAATTACATTAGTAAATTATATCAGTAAAAAACTTAGAAAACTTAGAAAACTTTTGTAGTACCCAAAGTTTCCAAGTATATTTGTAGGCCAATTAAAATAAATATGAAAAAAAACTTTACAGTCTTTGTTTTTTACTTTGCTGGATTACTAAATATTCAGAGTCAACTACATCAAATCCAAATAGAAGTAGAAAACATTGAGAATAACGGAACAGTATATATCGCTATCTATAATGATACAAAATCATTTGAGAAAGATAATGGGGATAAAAAAACTTACGTAAAAAGCATAATTGAAAAAGTTAATACTGTAAGGTTCATAAAAAAAATAGATTTAGAAGAAGGGGTATATGCTATAAGTTTATTTATCGATTCTAATGCGAATAAAAAACTAGATACAAATTTAATTGGAATTCCGACGGAACAATATGGGTTTTCAAATAATGCAGTTGGGTTTCTGGGAAAACCAACATTCAAAAATGCATCTTTTAAATTAATAAAAGACTCCAAACAAATAATCAAATTAAAATGAAAGATAGAATAATTAACAAAGCAACAGATCTTTTTTTAAGCCATGGTTTCAAAAGTGTAACCATGGACGATATTGCAAACGACTTAGGTATGTCTAAGAAAACTATCTATACTTATTTCGAAAACAAAACATGTTTAGTTGAGGAAATAACCACCCATTTATTTAAAAAAATTACAGATGGTTTAGATGAAATTAAAATAAAATCACTTGATCCAATTACTGAACTTCACGATATAAAAATATTTTTAATGAATTCTCTGAAAGGGGAAAAAACTTCCCCTTATTTTCAGTTACAAAAATATTATCCAACTATTCATAAAGAGCTTAAAAAGAAGAAATTTGAATTCGTATTAGAATCCACTAAAAAAAGTTTAGAAAAAGGCGTTAAACTTGGCATATTTAGAGAAGAAATAAATGTAGAATTTATTTCAAGGTTATATTTTAATGGGATAATAGGAATTAGAGATCTACACATATTTCCAATAGAAACATTTAAGCCGGTTCTTTTAATGGAAAGGTATTCAGAATATCATCTTAGAGCTATTGTTAGCAGACTAGGGTTAAAAAAATTAGAAAAATTTTTATTAAATCAATCAAAAGTATAATATGAAAAACATACTGTTCTTTTTTATAATTGTACATAATTTTGGCTATTCTCAGACTGATAAAATGAATTTAAGTTTAGAGGAAGCAATTAATTATGCGCAAATTAATAATGCAACTTTAAAATCTGCCGACCTTCAAATCAAAGCAGCAGAGGCAATTAAATGGGAAACAATTGCAACTGGGTTACCAAAAATAAATGCTAGTATAAATTATAATAGTTGGATAAAGCAACAAGTATCATTAATTCCGGCAGGAGCATTTGATAATACACAAAACATTGTTGATGTAGTCAATAATTATTTTAATGTAGATCAAAACAATAATAATATTAATCAAGCAGAGGGGTTAATTCCTTTAAAATTTGGGACGAAACAATCACTAGAAGGGAATATAAGCTTAACGCAATTGGTGTTTGACGGGTCTTATTTTGTAGGGATAAAAGCTGTTCAAATTTATGTTGATATTGAAGAAGGCATAAGAAACAAAACATCTATTGAGTTAAGAAAAAGTACCATAGAGTCTTATGGAAATGTTCTCTTGGCTAAAGAAAGTGTTCGCATTATAAATAAAAATATAAAAATAGTTGAGAATACTCTAAATGAGGTAATTAGAATATATAAAAATGGCCTTACCGAAGAAGAAAACGTGGAACAATTACAAATAACATTATCAGGCCTAGAGAGTAATTTGAAAAATGGACTACTGCAACAAAAGTTAGCTTCACAACTATTAAACCTTATACTTGGATTAGAGATTAATCAAGAAGTTAACTTAACTGAAAATTTCGAGGACCTTATCGCTAGAAGTATCGACCTATCAATAATTACAAAAACTAGTGACACAAAAAAATATGCAGATTATATAATTAAAAATAATGACAAAACCTCGAAAGAACTGTTGATTTTTAATGAAAAAACTAAGCTATTACCAACATTAAACGCTTTCATAAATGCGGGATATCAAGGATACTCAGATCAATTTAACTTTACTAATAAGTCGCAAAAATGGTATGGATCTACAATCTTTGGTCTTAAAATGGATATTCCAATTCTTAGTTCTGGAGAGCAATTATCTAAAATTACAAGGGCAAAAATTGAATTAGAAAAATCAACTTTACAATTAAACGAGCTAGAAAAAAAGCTAAACATTGAGGCTAGTCTTGCAAAAGGAAATTATCAATTTGCAATAGAAGACTACTATAACAAAAAAAGAAATCTAGAATTAGCTGAAAGAATTGAGAAAAAAAATCAAATAAAGTTTGCTGAAGGATTAGCCTCTAGTTTTGATTTAAGAGAAGCTCAGACTCAGCTTTATAAATCACAACAAAGTTATTTATTATCCATGTTAAATATAATAAATTCAAAAGCTAAATTAGAATCATTAACATCTGAAAAAAATCAAAATTAATTTAATTATGAAAAAAGCATTTATAATAATCAGTTCTTTAATTTTATCTTGTCAAGTTGATAACACATCTGTTAAAGAAGTCATTAAATCTAATGATATTGATTTGATAAAACTAAAAAGAAAAGAAATCACAAATAAGCAACAGATTATTTATAAAGAGATCGGTTTAATTGACGCAAGACTTGATGAATTACAAAATAATTCTAAATACCCAATAGTTTCAACTGTTAGTATAATAGGCGAAACCTTTAAGCATTACGTCGAATTACAAGGAAATGTAAAATCTGATAAAGTTATTTCCATATATCCTGAGTTTTCAGGAATTTTAAATAAGATCTATGTAAAAAGCGGTCAAAAGGTTAAAAAAGGGCAGGTTTTAGCTACAATTAATGATGGTGGTTTAAAGCAACAACTTTCACAGCTTGAAATTACTTATAATTTAGCCAAGACCACTTATGAAAGACAAGAGAGACTATGGAATCAAAAAATTGGAAGTGAAATTCAGTTTTTAGAATCTAAATCAATGTTTGAAGCTCAAAATAAGGCTATTGAACAATTAAATAAACAGCTAGATAAAACAGTAATTAAAGCTCCATTTTCAGGGGTTATTGACAATGTGATTGCAAAAGAGGGAGAGGTTGTATATCCAGCAAGATCAAATTTAATGTTGTTGGTAAATATGGATGAGATGTTTATAGAATCTAATGTTCCAGAGAATTATATTAATTCAATTACATCAGGAAAAGACATTACAATAGAAGCTCCAATGCTTAACATTACATTAAAATCTAAAATTAGATTAGTAGCTAACTATATAAACCCCATGAATAGAACGTATAGAATTGAAGCTGACATTCCAGAAAATAATTATAAAATCAAACCTAATCTAAACGTAAAAATAAAGGTAAATGATTACACGAATAAAAAAGCAGTTTTAATCAAGTTAAACTATATTAATATTGACGGAAATAATGATGAATACGTATATAAAATAATTAAAAAAGAAGGGAAAAATTACGCTTCAAAAACTATAATTCAGACTGGCAAAAATAACGGAAACTATGTTGAAGTTATAAAGGGGCTAAGTATTGATGATGAAGTGGTAAGTGAAGGAGCAAGAAAATTAACTAATAATAGTATCGTAAAGATAATTAATAACTAAATCTAAGAAATTGAAAAATAATCTAGAAAAAGAATTTAAACCATCTTCATGGGCTATTAATAATAGTGTAACTATTTATGTTTTAATG
>Ga0209709_10000777_pt1 | contig 30125 bp, 34 predicted proteins | sample ArcticOcean_MG_C_2_FD_187435 | JGI IMG/M metagenome (GOLD analysis project Ga0209709, IMG submission 187435) | Marine microbial communities from western Arctic Ocean - ArcticOcean_MG_CB4_136 (SPAdes) (version 2) | ecosystem: Environmental > Aquatic > Marine > Oceanic | place: Arctic Ocean... | reverse complement strand
TGGGTGGTTTGATTAACGTGACGGGATCGACTACGAGTGCATTCGTTGTAACGGCGAGTGGTGGTAAATTTAGTATAGGCGGTGTTGAACAAGCTTCACTTTCCGTGATTCGAGGTTTGACGTATACATTCAATCAAATTAGCGGACACGTCCTTTCGTTATCGTCTACGAGTGATGGAACGAGGAATACGGGTGTAAATAAGTATTATATAAGCGGGGAAGAAACGCCTACACTCACGTTTATACGCGGGAGTACGTATACGTTTACACAAGCGACGTCTACAAATACGGGACACCCTATACGTTTATCGACAACGAGTAATGGGACACATGCGAGTGGGTCTCAATACACGAGTGGTTGGACAACAACAGGAACACCTGGAAGTAGTGGTGCATCGAGTCAGTTTGTGGTTCCTGCGAACGCACCAAATACACTTTACTATTATTGCCAACACCATTCCGGTATGGGTGGTGCGTCATCTATAAACGTGGCGGATTCGAATAGTGGTATCATACTTACGTATGGGTCACACGCACTGGTCGCAAACTCGACGGTTTCGGGTGAATATACTATAGCGACAAACTTCGACGGGACGACGAGTAATTTATACGTGAACGGTGATTTAATAACACAAACAACCCCGACGATCGCGTCGGGTGCGAAGATGATAAAAATTGGCGAAGACTATAACGGTTTGATTAAGAACCTTAAGTTTTGGAACTATGCGAAACAGTTTTTTCCTAGTGGTACAATTGCATTCCACCACGGGTTGTTTGCCGATAGTGGTAATCCATATAGTGATGCATCTGTTTCTGCAGCGGCGATTGCGTTTCATGTATACTCTGATACACCAGCGGGTACATATACATGGGGTGTATTGGCTACACCTTCATTAACAGTGGGTACAAAAACAACGTATACTTGGACACCCTCGAATTCTTTAACCAATGTAGACATTTTGATGGTCGCCGGTGGTGGTGGTGGAGGTAAACAAGTTGGTGGTGGTGGAGGTGCCGGTGGTCTTTTACACCATACGAACCAATCCATATCGGGACAAAAAACAATTGTTGTTGGTGACGGTGGTATTGGTGGTGATTACTCCGCAGGTACTACTGCATATAGTGGTAACAATACAACGTTTACGGGATTTGATAATGCAATTGCTGGTGGTAAAGGTGTATCATATAGTGGAATAGCGGGATCAACCGGTGGTTCTGGTGGTGGTGGTGGTGGTAGTGCTACTAGTGGTTATAATGGTACATCTGGACAAGGTAATGCGGGTGGTAACGGTAGAGATAGTAATTGGGCCGGTGGTGGTGGTGGCGGCGCTGGCGCGGCTGGTCAGGGATCACCAAGTAACTCTGTAGGTGGTTATGGGGGTGCGGGTCTAGATAAATCGACAGTGTTTGGAACGACGTACGGGGTAAGTGGTTGGTTTGCGGGTGGTGGTGGTGGTTGTAGCCAAACCGGAACCGGTGGTGGTGCCGGTGGTCAAGGTGGTGGTGGACGTGGTGGTAATAATGCGAGTACTGCGGAAGGTGTAAGAGAGAAAGGTGTGGACCATACGGGTGGTGGTGGTGGTGGTACGCGTGACGGTAACAGTGGTCAAACCACACCAGAAGGTGTACCTACGAATGATGGTGGTAAAGGTGGTTCGGGTATTGTATTAATTAAATATTAACCCCAAACTCTCTGCATACTCGATTGTATAGCCCACGGGTACCGTATTTTACCGTACCCAATAATGTTATACGAATCGATACCGATACGGTTACATTTGGTACACACGTCAAAACTATCATCAATGATCGAGTCTAAGGCAAGACTTCGACAGATTTCGTGTTTCTCAATTTCGTGGTTTGTATAACTATTAGTCATGATAAGATCATCGAATGTATTGGGAAACCAATACTCGAGCCATTTTTCGGTTTGATCACGTGCGTAACTTTGGCGACCCGTAACGATATACATAGTATCGGCGTGTTTGCGTAAATGTCCCATTTGTTTACACACACCTGGGATCGGTTTAAGTTTCGCGAACGCCTCGGATTCGTAAAAATCATGGACAATGTCACGCGATTGGGTTTCGGTAATATCGAACATATCTCTATACACGTACGGGTACTTTTGGGCGGTCGGCATTTTGTATCCACGGAACTTTGCCATAGGTCTTACGAACGAGACGAGAACTTCGTCGATATCAATAGCAACTCTTTTCATTTGTGTAATATAATATATTTATTCATAATCTCTAACTGTGTTTTTTATGATTGAAATTTTTATTCAGGTATAGTAGAGTATGGCGGATAAAATACCCGTCGTCGACTATAGCAGAATGGAACGACTCAAACCTCCAGAAAATACAGTTATACCGCTAAACGCGAATACGATTTGTTTGTTTCTAATAATCGCGACCATAATTGGTCTTTATAAACGCAACGTCGATATTAGTCAAGACCGCGAACGACGTCGTATTTGATACACTCGTTAGGGTCGAGGTAAACGTCACGTTTCATAAGTTTCTTAAGTTGTTTATCAGGGATATTGGTTTTTTCAATATAGGTTTTCTTAACCATATCCATGAGCTTATCACACATTTTCATTTCATCCTTAACTTCCTCGTATTTCCCCCAAAACCCGGTCGTTGATATTTGGTGGATGAGAACGTGTGCGTTCTTACCGATAAGACGTTCGTGTCCACCCAAAAGAATGAACGTTGCTGCCGAGCAGCACTCACCCTGTGCGATCGTGACGACCTTAACGCGAGATTTTTCGAGGATGTTCATTGCACTCAGACCCGCGAATAAGTCACCGCCTCCACTACATATATGTATTCGAATAACGGGTTCGTACCCCATAAGTTCCGCCTTTTGTTTAAGAAGTTTGATTTCGAGTTTTTTAAACTCTTCTATAAATTCGAGAATATCCTCGTTCGTGATTTCACCATAGTATAATATTTCATTACCGATAACACGTGTGATTTTAAAATCATCATCATCCGTGTTAGCGGGTGTAGACATTGTATATGGTTTACTATGTGATCTGTTCTTTAATCATCTTTTTTATTTTTGTAACTTCACGTTGTTTGAGTTTGTTTTGTATCGCTAAATGATTCATTACATCAAAATCTTGGGGTATTAGATTATATTCTATAAATTTAGAAACATCACCCTTTTGCGCGTACATTCTAAATAACATAAATTCATGGTGTTTAAAATTGGACATTGAACGTACTTGTATACTTCTTATTTTCTGTTCACGCATTCTCTCGTTACCAAATTTTGTCCAAAACCTACCCGGTCTAATATTTTCTGGAGACATTTTTTTTGTAAAATATTTTCTAGGTATTTTTATGGTGTTTAGTACAAACAAAGGCATAATGTCCCAATCTCCTTTATATAATTCAGAATCGTAAAGATCTGCTAAAGACAGTGATTGTGTTATTTTTTCTATATTATCAGTGACACAATCTATGTAATTTTCTTGGATAAGTGACCACATGTGACCATGTTCAATAAAAGTATCGCATATATTTATATCATGCCCGTTACATAAAATATCTACTATTTGATCTCTAGGTGCTTTAAATATATCCTTATCGTAAGGGAAATCTAAATAACTAAAGAAATTGTATATATTACCCAAACACTTGTTTGCGGCTAACAAAGAATTTACATGATTTGGTTTTAATTTCATTATTTCTTCAGGTTTCGCCCTTGGTATTATAACGGTTGTAAAGTTATCTATAAAATGAACACTTTTTGATGTTACAACAAGTGGTTTTTTACTTATACTCATACCATTCGAAACATCTTCAATTATATATTTGTATTTATACGAATCAATTTCATAATCTTCTATGTACGTGTACATATTTGAGGTTTTTATCGTATCCATAAATATATCTTTTTTTTGAAGAGGGTCATCCCATATTTCAATACTATTACATTTATCAAAGACCTGATTAATTATGAAACTTTTACCGTAACCAGATGATCCACATAAAAATACATTTTTACCGGATTCTATATATTTTTTCAATAATGTTATTTCTTTATCATGAATCGATAATTCTTTTATCTTTTTTTCTTTTTTTATAATAACAAAGGAATCCATGTCGTCAGGTGATGAAAATGATCTCGCTAATCAAGCTTTAGATATTTTTTTGGATAATGATATTCTTCAAAAACGTATAGTAGACCCTTTAAAAAGAAAAGTTGCTCCTTACGTATTATGTTTTGGTATCTTTAACTTATCCATATTTGTCATGATTGCTTATCTATCAAATCGTATTTCTCTTATTCTTTAGATGTATCTGTTTGGTCTTCTTCTCCCTCTTCTTTTGGTATTTCCGTAACAACTTCCATAAGTTCAGTTCTACGTCGTATTTCATTCATGAGATCACCTTTCAGACTCACAAGTCCTTTACCTTTTAGATCCGAAATTTCATCAGCACGTTGCTGTTTCCCTTCTATATCAGATTTTATTATTCTTTTAGATGTTTGAAAATTGCCACGTATACCTTCGAGTTCCTTTTTAAGTTCTCTTTTTGCGGCACCACCTACAGCATCTTTCAATTTAGTAATAATTGTATTTTCAGCTATAGCCTTGAATGGTATTATAGGTTGTATATGCATAATCTCTGGTTTGAAGAATGCATTATCATCAGGAAACTCGCGTTCAAATGAATCTATCATTCTTTTAGGTACATTTGGAGATTGTTCTATTAAACGATCATATTCAGCTCGCATATTTTCAATCATAGCAGTTCCGTTTAATGTTCTTTCTGAAAGTGGTAGTGTGAGTTCGAGACGAATAGTTCTCGAAATTTTACCGTATTGTACAGAAGCAACTCTATGTCCTTCCATTAATTCATTAATTTTAAGAAATTGCATTATAGTTGTTGCGATCGCCGTAATAAGATTAAGTCCACCAATCGCTGATGGTACAAACGGTTGTACTGTGGGTGGAAAAGTTTCCTGTGCAAAGTTAGCGGTGCCTGTAATAGTACTTACAATAATCAATGGTATTGTAAACTTCATACTTAGGTTTTTGAATGAACAATAGGCTTGATAATGCATATACCTGTAACAGGCAGCAGCTTCTCCCCAGGACTTAAGTATCTTTTCCTGTTGGAGATGCCAAATCTTTGGCAATTTCTTTTCTTCTGTCATACTAATAGATATGAATATTATATTCTTCACTCATTTACTTTTTTTCATAACAATGCTCGTTGTTCCTTTCATGAAAAATAAACAAAATCTCGAGTTTTATTCGATTTTAGTACCATTTATATTCTTCCATTGGTCAGTAAATGATGATACATGTGCATTAACACAAATGGAAATGGTTGTTACGGGTAATAAAAAAGAAGAAACCTTTTTTGGACGCGTTGTTGGACCTATATACAAAATGGACGATACTGCAGCTAACAATTTATTAAAAAGTGTTTTATTCTTTTTATGGTTACTCGTACAATTTAGATTAAATAGAGTTGATTTGAGTCCACTTAAAGAATTGAAAAAACGTTTTTCAAAATAATATAATATTGGTATATATAAATGAAGAATAAGACAAAAAGTAAACTTTTAATTTTTACTATAACGGTACTTATTTCTATTATTGCATATCAATTATATAATCCTATAATTATAAAAAAACAAGAAAAAGTCCCAGTTAGAGTCGCTGTTCCAGTTAGAGTACCGGTAAGAATTCCTACAGAAAAAGAATATCGTGAACCACCTATAAAAGAATATAAACCAGGACATGTTCAACAAATGGGAATATTAGTTGGTAATGATGACGAAACTTTACCCTTATATGGTAAAGAAGTTCGAGGTAGACGTGATAGATATCATTATTATACCACAACACCCGGTGATCAAATGTATTCACTTCCAATTACACACGAAGCGCGTGATTGTATGGAAGATATTGGGTGCCCCGAATTTTACGGTAACGAATCTGTATCGGTTTTAGGACAATCGGGTTCGTTTCAGGCAAAAATGTACAGAACAGATAATTTCTTTTGATTATCGATCAATAAGTAATATATACAAACACGCTAAGCATAACATACTATTTGATAAAGATGAAATCATCTTAGTAACATTTGAAACCTTGTTAGGTACTGTCATTGTTATGAAACTATCAGTACATGTTAAAATAGAAGACAAAAAACATATAAATAAAATTTGAGATAACCTATCCATTTATATTTATCAAAGAAAAATATTGAGTAATATAAATGAAGATCGATTTGTTAAAAGACGAAGCAAAACGTCTTGGTCTTCGTGTAACTAAAAAAATTAAAGGGAAACGTTTTCCTTTGAGTGAAAAGGAACTTAAAATGAAAATTCAAAGACGGCGATCACCATCTTTGGAAATCCAGGTTCGTGAATCTAAAAAACTCTTACGAACGTGTAAATCTCTTTTACAAACAATGGAACCAACTGTTCCAAGAGTTCGTCGAGTTTCACAACCTGTTCCACGCGCTCCACCTGCTCCGCGTGCACCACCAGTACCAACTAAACGCGATCCACGCGCAAATTTAATGACTGCTTTAAAAGAAAACCTTAAACGTCGTGGTCTTAAAGAAAAGATAAACCAAACTTCTTAGATATAATCTTTTTCGCACCTTCAAAATCTGGATGACTCCATAAAATCCATCTTGACCAAAATCCTGCAGTAAAAAAACCTGTTTTTGTCCAGTTTTCTTTATCGCTTCGAGTCACATCGAGCATATTTTTATGAACTAGTTTAGGATCGGTTTGTTTTTGTACCATATGAGGAACAAACCCACCGTGTCGCGTTACGTATGAACGCATACGCAAAGGGTTTTTGTGTATTGTATAGTCTGAGTACCCTCTTGCCCCAAAATCAACTATTTTCCCATTTTCAAAAGTAACTCTAAACTTTTTATCAATACGTGGACTTTTTTTTAACCGAACACGCATATATAATTACTGAATATAATTTTCACCACGCCGTTTACGTTTAATCAATACTATTCCTAATGTAAGTGATATTATCCAGGCCTGGAATTGTGTTATACCATACGGTTCTTCAATCATAAACATGTTTATATAATATACACTTTATTACTTTATATATCTAATATTTGTTTTGTAGACGTACAAGTGTGTAATGATGGTACAAATGGGTACATGAGATAAATAGAGAAATATATGCAGCTGGACTTTTTCTCAAATGCTTACTCAATAGAATAAGAATAGCAATTGTAAAAACTGTTATAGTTGGTATGGCTAATAAGCTAATTTGTGTATCGGTCAAAGATGGGTCTTTTACTGAAACTGTTGGGTTCATTTATTCTACACTGAGAAAATATAATTATAAATGTTTTCTACAAACAGCCATGTACATTTCTTTACCACCTATAAGTTCCGTCTGGTTATTATCAACTAGACGCTTCGTGAATGGACCGTGTGTCCCATCCATACATTTCATACACATAGCTGACAATTTGAAAACTTTATCGGCGAGAGGTATACAGTCTAAAATTTCACCTATTTTGCCTTGTTTATAATCACCGTCTAAACCCGTCAATAGTACAGTTTTACCGTTTCCAATCGCCTTTTTGACAAAAACTTTTAGACCAATAAAAAACTGCGCTTCGTCTATAGCTATTACATCCACATTTTCGTAATTAAGTTGTGTCAAGTCATTCGTTTTTACACAATTGAATTTAATGTTATCGTGTGTTCGTAATACATGTTCCAAACACCGCGTATCTTTGCTTGAGTTTATGACAAGAATATTTTTACCTATAATTTGATACCTTTTTAAACGTCGAACGAGTTCTGACGTTTTACCAGAAAACATATTTCCCATTATAATCTTGAGACTCATTTAACAAATATACGTGCTATGTTTTTATACTAATTTATTTTAATGAGATAAAGAAATACGTATATATTTAGTAAAATGACTTCCGAAGAAACAACACTTCAAATTAAAAGATTAACACTTGACGCGACATTACCGACACGCGCATCCCCTGGATCAGTTGGTTATGATTTATATAGTTTACACGATACGGTTATTCAACCTGGATCACGAGACATTGTGAGCACGGGTATATGTGCAACAATTCCATTGGGATGTTACGGACGAATTGCACCACGCTCGGGTTTAACTGTGCGGTATGGTGTTCACGTGGGTGCCGGTGTTATTGACCCCGACTACACGGGGGAATTAAAAGTCTGCCTATTTAATCTCGGATCTGTTCCGTTCGAAATTAAATCGGGGGAGAGGATTGCTCAGTTAATTTTAGAAAAGTGTTTAACACCCCTTATTCAAGAAGTGACTGATTTACAAAAGACTATGCGTGCTAACAGAGGATTTGGGTCCTCTGGTGAATTATAAATTTTAATAATTGTTTAGTTTCCGAATGCAACACCACCCATACCATTCTTAATTCTGAGAATGTTATAGTTGACTGCATACGCACGAATAAAATGTGCATCAGACGTAGTTGGATCACTGATCGTAATCTTAGCGTTATCAATTCTCGAAAAGTTCAATGTACCAGTTGGTTGAGACTTGTCCATTGTGAGTGCAAATGGCCACGTCGCAATTGGTTCTTCTTTAGCACCTGGTGGGAAATAAGAACAATGTCTGGTTGGAACAACGTTACGATGGTATTCAAGCGACATATTCTCGAAGAGTGGTGTACCGTTAATAAACATAGACGCGGTACCATCTACACCAAATGTATACGTAGCACCAGTACCAAATGCGGCAATGTGAATAGACTTAACTGGGTGGTTAAAGTACGTAAGATCAATGGTTTTTTCCGAACCGTTCACAGGTTGAAATTGTGTTTGTGTCATAAGAATTTCATGTTCTGTTTTAGAAAAGAATTCGCGTTCCTCTGTATCAAGGAATATGTACGAACCATACACTTTGGGTGTAGTCCCTGGTGAAAATGTACCATTTCTACACTTAATTCTTATTTCAACTTCGTGGTATTGGAGACCGACAAGTGGGAGTGATTTAGTCCAATCTTCACTGAAGAAGAATGGGATAACGTAACTATCAGCTGAAGCGTTTTCACCAGCGTCATCACACCCAGACCATGTAGAAGCCTTAGCCTGTGTGGTATTGTAAAGGGCGCCATGTACACTGTTAATGAATCCCGTATCAATTTTAGACACTTCTTGTCCACCAATATACAGTGAAAATTCGGTTGGTTGGGAGAATGCGACTTCGTTTTTGTTGTATATACTAGTGTTATTGTCTTTTGCGTTAATGCCTGTAGCTTCAATCCAAATATAGCTTAAAAGATCCCCCTTGGATTTTATTGGTATAGAGACTTCACTACCTGAACTAAATGATCCGATATAATCGAGACGTTCTGGTTTAATTGCGAAGTTGGTGTGACGTTTATAGTTTTGTCTAAAAAATGAGACTTGTGGGTCGCCTGTGATGTACACATCTTGGGCACCGACCGATACGAGGTCAATCAAAGCAGCTGACATATTTTACTAATATAGTATATTAAAAAAATTGAGCATAAACGTAATAAGAGACATGGTTGTTTTTCAAGCCCTCACATGGGAAACCGAAGATAAACACGCACAACACCTGGTACATATATTTGGAAAAACACAAGACGGTAAATCTGTATGTGTTACAACAGAATTTCAACCTTATTTTTTTATAAAACTCCCTACTGGTGATTACAATACACACGCCGAACTATATTACGAGAGTATTATGAAACGGTGTCCTGGTTTAATAATTAGTTACGAGATACAGACATCTATGGATGTATGGGGATTTCAAAACAGTAAAAAGTTCTATTTTATGAAACTTACTTTTGAAACATTAACACAACGTCGTAAAGTTGGTTACGCTCTCAAAGAATCATTGAAGATATACGAAGAACCACCGCCAAGAGTATACGGTGAACCGTACGATATACCGGAACCCCAATTTGTAAAATTGAAACTTTACGAGTCTAATTTGGAACCGGTCCTGAGGTTAATGCATATAACCGGTATCCAATCGACTGGGTGGTTGGATTCCGGTGATGCATGTACACCGACAAATTACTCAAATACTGATTTTGATTTGATGTGTTACGACTGGAGAAATCTAAAACCTGTTAATAAACCCGAAACTGCACCATTTGTTGTAGCTTCTATTGATATTGAGTGTAATAGCTCTACTGGTAAATTTCCTAGTGCGAGTATATACGGCGATTGTTGTTTCCAAATAGCAGTATCGTTATGTTCTTTTGGTAATGACGTACCATACGATAAAACGTGTTTCTGTTATAAGAAAACGGATCCTAACCTGGAAGGGTGTACTATTTTAAGCTATGATTCAGAAAAGGGAATGCTCGAAGCATTAAGTGAATACATGGTAAAAATGGACATTGATATTATTACTGGATGGAACATATTTGGATTTGATATGGAATATATAATGACACGTGCAAAAATGGTTGGGTGTTCCAAAACTTTTTTTGAAATGAGTAAACTTAAGGGGTATAAATGTGAAATGAAAATTAAGAAGTTATCTTCTAGTGCACTTGGTGACAATGAACTTAAACTCTTACCAATACCTGGACGTTTTATATTCGATTTATTTCATGAAGTTAAGAAGGGGTATAAACTTGATTCGTATAAACTCGATAACGTTTCTAAATTATACCTAGGTGATCAGAAAATAGATATGTCTCCTAGAGAGATGTTTGCGCGTTTTAAGGAAGAAGACCCTGTAAAATTACGCGAGGTAGCTGAGTATTGTATTAAGGATACACTTCTTCCACACAGATTACTCTCTAAACTTTGTATACTTATTAACCTTCTAGAGATGGCAAAGGCAACTTGGGTGCCGTTATGTTACCTTGTAGAAAGGGGTCAACAAATTAAAGTGTTTAGTCAGTTAACGAAAAAGGCACGCGAAATGAATTATATAGTTCCTACTATTCAGTGGGGTGAGGGGTTGGTAGACGGATACGAAGGAGCCACTGTACTCGAAGCGCAAAAAGGTGCATACTATACGCCGATAACCGCCTTGGATTTCGAGGCGTTATACCCATCTATAATGGTCGCACACAACTTATGCTATTCAACCATGATTATGGATCCCGTTTATGAAAATAAAAGATTATACCCAGATTTAGAGATCGAAACGTTTGGTAATTATAAATTCGTACAAAATGTACCGAGTCTTGTACCGAGTATTTTAACAGAACTTAAACAGTTTAGAAAACAGGCTAAGAAAGACATGGCCGAATCATCAGGATCTTTAAAAGAAATGTACAATGGTAAACAATTGGCGTATAAGATATCAATGAACTCTGTATATGGTTTCACGGGTGCATCAAAAGGTATGTTACCATGTGTTCCTATAGCATCAACAACAACAATGAAAGGTCGTATGATGATAGAGGATACTAAGAATTATGTTGAGAAACATTACCCGGGTGCAAAGGTAAGGTACGGCGACACCGATAGTGTAATGGTTGAATTTGATGTCGGTGAACGTAAAGGTGAAGATGCTATTAAATATAGTTGGGAACTTGGTGAGCGTGCGGCTGCGGAGTGTACAAAACTTTTTAAGAAACCAAATAATCTCGAACTTGAAAAGGTATATTACCCGTATTTTTTATATTCCAAGAAACGATACGCGGCAAAATTATGGACAAAGGGTAAAGACGATAAGATGAATATGGAATATATAGACGTAAAAGGTCTTCAACTTGTTAGACGTGATAATACACCATACATGCGCGAAGTTTGTAAAGAATTACTTGATGTTATTTTGGAAAGTAATGACACCGTTGCACCAAAGGCACTCGCTTTACAACGTGCTGTAGAATTACTAGAAGGTGATGTTCCTAATGATAAATTAATTCTTTCTCAACAACTTGGAGACTCGTATAAATCTCAGAATTTACCACACGTACAAGTTCGTAATAAAATGCGCGATAGACAACCTGGTTCTGAACCACAATCCGGTGACCGTGTACCTTTTATTTTATGTAAAACATGGGACCCTCGTTCAAAAGCGTATGAAAAAGCAGAAGACCCTAAATATGCAGAGGAAAAAAAGTTGGATATAGATTATCCATACTATTTTCTTAACAAATTTCTCAACCCCGTATGTGATTTGATAGAACCGTTATTTGATGATCCTAAAGAAGAAATATTCGGAGAACTTATAACTGGTTCTAAACCAGAAAAACGTAATAAACTATGTGATTATGACCCAAAACAGACACGCATATCTGATATATTTAAACTTAAAAAATAGAACATATTATAAAAAAAGAGAGTATGATTGAATGTATTTTTTCAGAAACATATACAATTTATGAAAAAAATTTAAATCAACTTGAAAAACATAAACTAATCAAATTATATCACGCGTTATCTATCAGATATAACAAGCCATTTTCTGAAATTTCTAAAAACTGTAAAATTGTAAATATAGAAGAAGATATTGAAATACCAAAAACCTTGAATGAACGTGATTATGATAATAAAGAATATTCAGATCTATTAACATGCATGTTAGAACATACATTCAAAAGAATTGATAAAGTAATTATCCAATCCTTAGAACGTGTATCTAAAGAAAATGCCGGATTGATCATTTTGAAAAACAATCTGGATTTGATTCAAGATACCCATAAAAAATCACAAACGAATGGATATTTATGCCTTGGTATTAATAGTAAAGGTACTGTATGTTGTCAAAGAGCTGTAAGAACTGTAGGTAAATTTCAATTCTGCAAGAAATGTGCAAAAAATGCAACTATAGAAGATGTACCTGTTCGAACATATCATGGAAATGTTTATTCTAATTCTGATAAATCACATAGCGACGATTCTGAAGATGATAATCCGTTTCCGTTTAATACATATTTTAACAAAGATACTTAAAGTTATGCACATTTTAATAGATAAGATGAATAGATCAAATGTATTATTAACGTCTATAAATGAATTCTACGGAATATATGAAAATCGTGATATTTTGACACAAATATTAAATAAATCTGGTGGTATTTCATTAAGAAATTTAGAATGGTTTATTACAAATTATTCAAAAAAGAATAACTTAACTTATAAGACATGCGACGGTAAATTGTTTAGTGTCCACGTCGCTTATAAATCGAGTTTAGATGGTTATAGTAAAAAGTTATTTGACCCATTTTGTAGAGCAGATAAAATTACATATAACATACCTGGTACAGCTAATGAAATTCATACAACTGTTGCTCAGTTAAATTTCATTAGATGGTGTATAAAAAACAATATTATCGATTATATAAAAGATCATAAGATGCAAATATTTAATAAGTCCGTATCATGAAACCATTTTCGAATGAAAGTGTTTGATAACCAACATAATACATATTAAGTGTATAATCATTTGTTAGACCACTTACCATTTTTACATCTAGAACAGTTTTATTAGATTTTAATTGACTAAAATCCAGGCTTCCCGATGGTTCCACATTAATCGGATTCATCGAGAATGCATACGTGTATATATTTCTAAATGGCCTTGATAACCGGTTTGATAAAGGTACGGTATATTTATAGTATTTATGGTCACTATCCTGAAAACCTGGTACATCTTCACCATTTATAAATATTTTGGCGCTTAGCATTAGTGGATTATAAAATTCATTTATTATTGAATATTGTACATTCGACGAAAAGTTATATCTATTTGCGAATACATTTGCTAATAAATTATTACCACCTGTAAATATTTTTTCATCTTCAAACTCTTCCCGTCTAAAAAACCAATTGATACTTTTAACTGGTATTTTAGGAACGAGTTCAAGTTTGGTAGTCGTTTCACCTGCTTTTATAACAGTCGATGGGTGTCTTTGTACAAAATCGGTAATAAAAGTATGTTTTTTGTTTTTTATATACGAACGTTCACTATCTTCTAATGTAATTTCTTCCGTTACGATATCAAAACTATTTAATGATATAGTACCTGTATAATCGGTAAAAAATGTTTGTGGTTTAAATTTTATATCAAATTGTATTTTTTGTTTATTAATAGCACACGTCGGGAAATATGGACGATTTGGTTTATTTGTGTCGTATTCATCACCTTCATATTTTCTTGAAAAGAAAAATGGTATTGGTATAAATAGTTTAGACTTAAACTGACTAAAAATTTGATTACCTGCTAATAAAGCTGTATCTTCGGCTAAATTTCTATTAACTGTATACCTTTTTGTTCTCTTTTCTGATTCATCTAGGTAAAGTTCATCGTATATTATACCCCAATCGGAATGGAATGTTTCAATAATGGTTTCGTCTACACGCATTGTTATTGATTCTATTACGTGTCTACCAACTTGATCAGCGTAATAATAATCATTCCCCCCTCCGGATGGTAATCCTGGGAGTTCCATTGAAATATACATATTCGATAAAAGGTCACCCATGTTTCTCGGGTTAAGCGTAACCTTAATAGTTTCATCGAATGGCCAACTCGCTTTAGCATTCCCTGGTTTAATTATATTTGTACTCTTATGAAATTTTCTAAAGTTAGAATGTCTCTTAACATCGTAATTAAATAATGAATTTGTAGTTTCATTTTCCAATAAGTATGTATCTTGTTTACCTATTGCGTTTAATGATATTATAGCGCCTGTGTCTGGCCCACTTGTATCACACATACTATTTACTATAACACATTTTTTTAAATGTCGTTATACACAATCATTTGCCTATTTTTAAAATTCTTACATATATATTTTTGTAAGGAAATGTACCATAATTGTACATATAAAGTTGATAACGAATAACATTGACCTTTTAACGATTTAACCTTTCCAATTTCAAAATCTCGTATTTTTTTTAAACCTGGGTTTTTTACACGTTCGAAACACGAAAAACATACACGAGTAAGTTTTATACCTAAAAACTTATAATATGTTTCGTTATTATATAACCATATAGGCCTGATATTTCTATATTTCCTTATAAGCCCTCTAACTTCGTAATTATCCGATTTAATATATATATTTAAGGGACAATTACATAGAAAACAGAACCCTTTGCATCTAATTCGTACATACATAAAAGATACAGTTATTATTCTTTTATGTACTATAATGAAATTATACAACCTGATGGAACTCCTATTATAGGTATAAATTATGATGAAGAAAGACCAACTATACTGGAAGTTTTACCCAACCCCGAAATCCAACAGCAACAACCCGAATATCAAATATTCGATCCGAAAATTTCATATTGGTTAAATTTGTTTATTATTTTAGTTAGTGTATATTACACATTTTCATATGATAATATGATATCTATATCTAATTGTATAGCATGTATATTACCATTACATAGTACGCAAAATAACAGTTTATACGGTATTATTGGGTATACTGTATATATTATGTTTGCTATGCTGTTAACAACATTTTTGGGTATATATGAATATTTATGGTATTATGTTATTTGCAATTCTATAATTATATGTATTTTTATAACCTCAGTTGTGAAATATGTAATATATAGTACGAATCAAACTCAAACTCAAAACAGAAATGAACATGTTATATGAACAAAAAGACCTAGATGTTGCTAAATCGTTGTACGGTGACGATATAGAAAAAAGTGAACGTTTTGCGAGAAGTATACATAAACTCAGGGAGTCTCGCAAAAAGTACGATGATAAAAGAGAAAAGTACAAAATCAAATTTATTGAAACTGTTCCCGAACGGAAAATAGAAAATAGAACAAAATTTAATACTTGTGCCGCTTCAACGTTAGGTGGTAAAAAGTGTAATTTTAGAGCATCTTGTGGCAAATACTGCAAAAAGCATTTACCTAAAATTTAAATATATTGTAATAATAAAATGTTAGATCAGGAAACACTCCGACCCGTCATAATAGCCATGGCACTTTATCTTGCACTTTCTCAACTCATACCAGAACTTTTCAAAAAACCAACAAATATTAAAATAATCGACGATATAGTTGCAATGCTTATTGCTCAAAGAGGTTCACTTACATCAGGTACTATTCTCACCGGTATCATTGTTTTCGTTACGAATTACGTTAACGACGAATTCTTGTAAAACGTTTTCTTTACTCGTTAAAAGCCGTGTTTTTGAATGATCCATATACCTTATTTTTTTATTATATGCATCTTCCATGAATTCCATAAGTTGTTCCATATTTGGTTTCCCCCATTGCATACCTGCTTTATAGAGAAAATCATCCCTTGGTAATTTATGAAGTTCACATTTTATAGTATACGGGGTATCTATATACTCTGTAGCCCCTCCATAATCTGTTATAATCACAGGCTTATTTCTTATTGCTGCTTCTACGGCACCCATACCAACTCCCTCTGATGATGAAAAATTCACATAACAATCCGATCTACAGTGTATTTCTTCCATAACTTCATCGGAAACTAAGTCATTTATTATTGTTACATTTGGTATATTGATTTTAAACGGGTATTTACACGTTGCTTTAACAATTAATCGTGCATCGGGTTTATTTAATCTTACAAATGCTTCTAATATCTTATTAAAGTTTTTTCTCGGATCATATACATTACCTATATGATAAAATGTATATGGTCTTTTATCGGGTATATGTGCATGTATAACACAAAACTTTGTATTTGGGAACTGTCTTTCGAAAACATTTTTACAGTATTTACTGGGTACCATAATACTGTCAAATAGTTCGAAAAGTTTACCGTAATCTTCATGAACAGTTTCAGTTTCACAGACGGTCATACAAACAACTTTTTTTATTTTACGTTTGATTTCTGGTATTTTATCTAACCAATATTTAACAGGAAGTGCGAATATAAAAGCGCTATCAGATTCAGGTATTTCCTGGTCTATTTCAATATATTTAGTATACCCATCTTCAGGGAAAAGTTCCATATATTTTGTACAGTGTTGACCTATTCCACTCAGGAGAGTTGGTCCAATGAATAACATTTACTATAAAGATTATCTTTCTTTTATATATATTACACAATGGACTCTGTCAGAGAAAAAATAACGACTGAACTCGCTAGATCTAAAATTCGTACCGAAGAGATATACTCTATCATTAAACAAATTGCTGATCACATAGAACCACCAACACCAGCACCAGTTGCTAAACCAGCGCCAGTTGTTAAACCAGCGCCAGTTGTTAAACCAGCGCCAACACCAGCGCCAACACCAGCGCCAACACCAGCACCAACACCAGCGCCAACACCAGCACCAGCGCCAAAATCAGCTGCAAAGAAAATTGTTTCTCCAACTAAAAAAGCCCCAGCTAAAAAGACACCAGTTAAAAAAACTGAATAAATTTAAAACCTTTGTTGCATAGATATTGGTATTTGGGTAGGTGCAGGTACACTTTTACGGTTTATCATATAAAACCCACCGCATATTAATAAAATTATTGTCAAAAGATAGTAAAGAGGGTATTTTTTCTTTTTTTCCTTTTCCATTTGTTCGATATCTTTCTTATCTGGAAGTTTTTTAACGTTTACATTAAGATCTTCTATCTTCCCGATAAGTTTGTACAAAGCCTCTAGAATTTGAACTTCACGGTTTATAGGTTTTTCCTTTACATCAATGGATGTTACTTCCAATGTCATAAACCATTCTGCATCCGATTGTAAATCTGTATATGTATTATCACCTTGTAATTCGTTTATTTTAAAATCGAGTTTTTGTATTGATATAGGATTGAACAGATTTGTTTGTCTATTAAAACTTCTCCAATGTTTATCGTGTTGTTTATAATTATTAGACCCGTCAAAATCTCTTTCCAATGCTATTCTCGCAAAAACCTGTCCTCTACGTTCATCTAACATTTGTGCAACCTTTGGTACATCATCACACAGTATATCTATATACTTGGCACCACTACCTGTACCAGAACCCGTATTACCAATCTGAGTAACATAAAAATCAACCAGTTTTAAACCACACACTTTACTAATATCCGACACGTGTGTATTCGATGAAATATCAAGATCTATTGTAAAATTGTTATTTGTACCTGTCACAAAATTTGAATCAACAGTTATATATTGTACCTTTTTTGGCAATTCTTGGAGTGAAACCATCCTGTATTTAGTATATAAAAAAATAAATATAAATAACAGCAATAATGTTTACCTTATATGCTAGTGTATGTCGTTTATTATCACCAAATCCACAAGAATTAAAAAAGTCATATTCGTATACATCTTTTGATTCTAACGTTAATGTGGAAAAAACACCATATATAAACACACAGTGTAGTAAATACGGTGAAATTGTTTCAATGAACGATGCTGGTGAAGTTATTGTATTAGAATATAACAAAAACGATAAAACGTTTGTTCAATATAGACCTAAGTTTAAAAGATAAGTATAAAAATATATAAAAATGAAATGGACGACTACATTGCCTTACACACGTACGACTATAAACTCTCGTTTTGTCAAGCGACAAACGAACTCCCGAGTGACATGCAAAGACTTGTATGGGAAAAACTTAACGCGTACGAATCACGTGATCTCGTGTGTCCAGGAGCCCCAAAAAAACAATTACGAAATACACGATTCTCAAAAGAAAGACTCGAAACGTTGGCCAGAAAATGGAAAGGAAAATGGGGGTAATGAACTTTATCAGCGTATGAAAACATTGGCATATGAAGAGTTTTGTTACGATGATTTTAAACGTGAAGAGTATGATTCGTATTCATTGGTTTTATATAGAACAATGTTAAATGAATTAGAATACGAAAGGCGTAATTTGAAATACATAAACATTTTTGGTGAAAAATGGAGAAAAATGCCCAGAAAACAAAATAATTTTACACACGAAGATAGATTAACTGAAATACAAGTTCGTATATACGAATCAGTTAACAGATGCGAGGAATTTCTCGATAAAGAACGTGAATTTAAAAGAAAATATTTTAATGATGAAAATATCAACATTGATATTATAGATACTTAACGAATAAATTGTAATGTATAGTAATTAATGTTAAATATAATAAACCCCGGTACTAAAACACTTAGAATATCCTGCCCAACCAAACGAAAAGAAGGTATAACCGAATACGAACAGATTAAATCTAAAATAAAAAAAACGACTATAAAATACGGATCTGCAATTTCTACCTATCATTTCATTTTTCATACACCCATAGACGGTGTATCTGCAAGCTTGGGTGCAATAGCTTCGTGTATATACATAGATTCACTTTCATCTTATGTAGACAATTTTGAAAAAAAACCCGTATTAAATAAAAGATTATTTGTACCCACATTACTTGCTTTATTAGAATCAACATGGAATTCATCAGATTTACCTTTCGAATTTAATATGGGTGCAACACTTTTTGGGTTTTTAGCATATAAAATATCTTTTTATCAAATACTTGCTGAAGAATTGTTAATGAACGATGAGAACCTAAGTCGTATTGACGAAATATAAAATATAAAAAATATAAAACATTAATACAATGTCACTTTTTTACCAGTTATTAAAAGACTCTACAATTATTTCTCATCAAAAAGAATTAGATGCTCTTTTTTCATCTGTTATAAACGGTGGTGAAAATGATATTGAATTATATAAACTTACAGCAATGGAAGGTAAATTTCCCACTAAAATTGCTAAAAATGGGGATTGTATTGCCTATATGGGGTTAAGTAAAATCGACGGACGTGAAGACATTCGATATGTTGAATTTACCCATGAAATTGAAGGGTGTGATGGTATTATTGAACCTTTCATTGAGAGGATTAAAGAATTATTAACTATTAAAAACTTAATCATTATACCTCGTTCTATTAATCATAAAACACGTGATTTATGGACTAAGTATTTAAGTAAATATTTTACCGATGTTAAAGGAGGTGAAAAGTTTATTATTAAACATAAAATACCAAACAAATATTTACACTGGAGTGAACTTACAAAAACTTTACCATGTGACACAGATTTGTTAGATGAGTACACTGATACTGTCATGAACAATTAAAAATTAATCTTACTTAAACATTACGACTTTTAATATTATATATACAAATACAATGCCTTACCTAACACACGAATTATTAAAAAACTGTACCACACTATGGAAACTTGATAACATTAATGATCTGTGCTCTAACCTATGTGGTGTAAAATCCACTGTTTACGGGTTAAAGGCGGATTTCGGATTTCCTAGTCATCTTATTCCTAAAAATACTAATAACTATATCGCATACATCGGTATTCACAAAAAAAAATTATTCACTTCTTATGGACAAGCACATTTTATCACATTTTACCACGAACCTAAAAACCATCAATATCAAAGAGACCTCGGTATATTGGAATACATGTATAACATTTACATGGACCAAATGAGCGAGGAACTCACCGACGATGAAAATTACGATGAAACTGAAAAATTAATAGTGGAAGTTTTTCCTTATAAGATAACATCTAAGAATATTGATTATTGGAAGACTGTAATCCAAGATGATTGGGATATAGTTGACAAAATTGATTTGGACGATTTGATCGATGATTTTGGGATAAGGGAACGTATAGATTGGACAGAACTTTATCTTTCTTTACCAGAAAACATCGACGATGATATAACCGAATTGGACGATTCTGAAGAAGAAATTGAATCTGACATTGAAGAAACTGACAGTGAAATCGAAGAAGGTGAAATTGTGAGCGATAGCGAAACCTAAGTATAAAAATAAAATAAAATAAAATAAAATGCGACCAAACTGTCCCTACGAGAACTGTTACTGTAGATCTGGTAAGAACGGATTCTGTTTAAAACATAAAGAAATCGGTGAAGCTGTTCAAGCTTTACTCATGTTATCAAAAAATAGTAATAAAAAATAAAACTTTATAATAAGTAATAATGCCTGAAGTTGATAACACACTTCATAAAATAATGTCATTTATAGATGATCACTCGGGTGAAATATCTGAAGGTGATTATTTAGATATGTGTAATAAATTACGCGATGTGTATAGAGTAGAAGATAGACCCCCTGTACGTGTACGAACTTTACCTCGCAGTCTACAAACGAACCCACTTGATTCTATATATGAAAAATGTATGGTATTGGTTAGAAAAAGAAAAGAAATTAAATCAAATATACTAAAACATAAAATAAGACAAAGAATAACTCAACGATTTAAAAAAGAAGCAATCGATGCCTTTTGTAATGCCCTAAATTTACCATCATATAACAGTTTAGACGAATTACGGAACGATGGTTACGTAATAGATACTCATTCGTTCTTTATTGATTATAAGAATATAATGAATGATCATATCAGAGGATTACAAACTGGTTATGCCGTTGAACTTGATAATATCGAACTTGAAATGGAGGGAATTTGTCATTTTATAGAAGCAACTGATAGAGTTATTGATTCATTTTATGAAATAGAAGTGACTATCCAAACCTAAGTTATAAAAAATATATAAAAAAATAAAAAAGAATAGTAAAAATGGACGACCTTGTAAATTTAATGCGTTTAATTGACTTGAATTCCGAGATAATATCTGAAGGACATTATCTTGAAATGTGCAACTCTATTAAAAACGTTCACCAAACCATTTCTCAACACGATTCGAAATGCGATTCTGAATCTGAATCCGACGATGATACTCAAAATTTTTATACATTGGAAAGAAGAAATGATAGTAATACAATACTTGAACCATTTACTCCACCTATACCATTCTTAGCTGAAAGGTCTAGATATTACGAAGGTGATAATAATGAAGATGATACCTTATTTGCGAATCCAGAAGAACGAGAAGACTTGATGAATTATATAAACTCAATAATGCCATATAATTCTTACACAGAAATGACAAACGAATTACGAACTCTCGAGGTGGAGCAAAATGAGTATAATATATCTTATATGAAAAGATTGGATGAAAAAATAGCTCGAATGCAAAGAACTATTAATAAAACTAAAACAAGGCAAAGAATTACAGCAACTGTTCGTAAAGAAGCTATAAAAAGACGCGCACAAGAACTCGGTATACGATTATCCAGATACACACTTGGTAATTTATTGGACAAAGGACACAATGTAGGCAATGAAAGAGAATTTTACAAAGCCTACCTTGATGATTATAATCAAGAAACAGTAAACAAACTTCGTGATTTAAACACGGAGTTACTCCAAATTATTGGCGAGAGAGAAATTATTAGACTTGAAATAAACGAGTTTCATTAATATTTTATTTAAATATCATTTTACACCATTTTTCATTAATATTACCGAAAGGTGAATACTCGAACAGTAAATGTATTAACGCACCCGAAATAATTAACACACCCGTTCCCTTATATATAAACTTTGTAAGACCCATTACTAAAACCTGTAACATTAAACCTATAAAAAGTGCTTCTAGAAGAACTGTGGTTACAGGACGTGAACTCATTTATATTTAATCAATATTTTTTTCTCCTGATACAATATAACAAAATGTCTTATAACTCTAACAAGTATAACTCCGTACCAATTTTCGCGTTCGTCGCAGTACTTATCTCTGTCGCGATATACAGTGGTGTTCTCTATTCAAAAACACCAACCAAAAAAGATCTTATAAAAGATGAATAAACATAAATATTAATAATTATCTCGTGATATATAAAATGATACCTCTTCTTTTAATCATTCTATTTATCATTTTTCTATTATACGTATTACGTAAACGACATGTTGAAGAATACTTAATAGAAGGTGTGAATCTTTCATGGAGAAACAAAACGGGTGTCGAAGGTATAGTAAACAAATGGATTCTCGTTGTTAAAGATACACAGGGTAATGAAATACACAGAACTGAAAATAGTGATTTGAATAATAGAAAAAATGATACGGATGTTACACTTAACGTTTTTACGAATAAAACTTTTGGTGATAATATTATTGGTAACAATACGATCGATATTTATTATAACGACGGTTCGGGTGATAAGATAATTAATACACAAATCCTTCGTTTTGTAAAGGATGAGTTTAATGAAGATCTAAGTGGTTTTGAATTCCGTGATTTGGATATATCAGCATGGGAAAATGCACAGAATAAAGATTGTGTTGGTGTATATTCAAAAGTTAAGAAAGATAAATCAACCCCGGGAACGGATAAGTTTGGGTGTGGACCTTCTGACGATCCTAATAAACACGATTGTCAATTTTGGAAATATACCCATGACCAAAAACAACTTGGTACGGGTAAACCGTGTACACGTGATGAAGGACACGTTATTAAAGTTCAATGGCCTAAAAAAGCAAACACCGATAGAGTAGGTTTACAATTTGTCGATGACCCCGATCCCAATACAGATTCTAAAGTAGCTGATACCCCACAACATTATAAGTCTCTATTTGATCAACAACAAGCAGTTGTAGATGCACAAGAAAAGGAAAATGCTAAGATCGCAAAAGAAGCGGCGGATAAGGCGGCCGCGGAAGCATTTGGTGGTTTAATACCTAACCAAACGAAATTAGGTACCGACGACGGTTGGTGTAGTCACGATGGTGTTGTGATACATCAAGTGGACGGGGATGTGAATACGGCAAAAGGGTGTAAACGTATATGCTCGGATGAATATCAAGTATGGACACGAGACGAATCATATGGAAAGTGGGACTCTAACGAAGCTAATAGTATAGTAGAAGAGTGTACAGATGCTAAACTTGATAGTATATGGGAAAAGGATGGTGATGGTAAACGTAAACTTCGTTCGGGGTTTACAACGAGTAAAGATTACGTTCCTCCATCAACATCCACAAGAGGTATACGGTACGTATGGTTCGGGTACGAAAATTCTAGTTGGAGTAATAGACCCCTGAATATACGTGAGATTGAAGTATATTCTGGTGGTGTAAACGTTGCTACCAAAGCTACTAAAACCGAATCTTCGAGTCAATACTCTGCTAATAGTTATAAACCTACAAACTTAATTGACGGAAATATGTCAAATTTTGCACATACCAATAACAGTGGAACGAATTGGTTTAAAATAACTTTAGATAAACAATACCTCATAGATAAGGTTATGGTATACAATAGACATAATTGTTGTTACGATAGATGGGCGGAATCGTTTGTTAAGTTATTGAATACTAATGGTAATGAAATTATGAGATCAACAGACACATTACCATCCAATAAGGAGGAAGCGACAAATTATAAGGAAGGTGGAGTTAGAGTTAAAACATTTACATTCGGTAATACTGTTATGACTTCGTCTTATAGTGAACCAATGAATTTGTCAGGTGGATTTAAATGGTACTATTACGAAGGTTCGTACTTTTCAGTCCCTTCTTCATTTGATAATAAGAAACCTTCAAATGAGGGTACAGGTATTACGGATTTTAGTAATATAAATAAAGCGACGAATGGGGTTTTACAAGTAAATGGTAGAGATAATTACGCTGTTCGCTGGCAAGGTCGTTTCGTACCGAAAAAAGATGGTAGTCATAAATTCTGGTCAAAATCTGATGATATGAGTTATTTATATGTAAATAATGACAAGGTCGTTGATAGTGGTGGTTTACACGGTATGGACAAGTCCGGCTCATATGACCCCGACAAATACGGTACTGTTATCATGGAGAAAGGTAGAGAGTACCTTATTGAAATATTCTTTAGTGAAAAGGGTGGTGGTGATAATATAATAGTAAATTTCCAGGAACCAAACGGGACTAAAACAACAAATTTCAGTGGGTATATGGTTAAGGATACAAATTCGTATTTGTATTACGGTGGTGATAGTAACCTTGGAAGAGATGGTAGAAATGCTTGTAACATGACAGATGATGATAGGAAATACGCGTGTGATAATGATTCTGAACTTGTTGGTATAGGCTCGGGAAATACATGCGGTCATAAATTTTATAAAACAGATAAAGGAAAAGGTAGTACTATTTCAAGTACAGATGAATATACTAAATTTTATTCATGTGAAATCGAAAGACGAAGATTTGGCGGACCTTAGAGTTTAGCGAATAAATAAATCAAATCATTTATTTTAAAAATATTAAAATACACATTTTTAAAATAGATTAAAAAATTCAAACATTTTTATTTAAAAATTTAAGATAAACATGTTTGAAAAAAAAATATATGGTTAAATTAATAATAATGTATTATCCTCCACCACGACGGGGTTCCAACAGTACGGGTATAATTGTATTACTCGTAATTGTGGTAATGTGTTGTATGTTTGTCATGCCAGCCCTTGGTTTTGGTGCATGGACACTTTTTAAGAAGGACGATAAAGATGAAACAAGTGACGATACAGATGAAACTTCTGTTCCGCAACTTACATTCAATCAAGATGCAACAAAAACTATAAACGAAAACGAGAATACGGAACCAGCCGACGAGACTGATGATACCGACGAGACTACTCAGGTCAATGACTCGACGACGTCCACGTATAAAATTGAATACGCAGGCGGGGGTGACGGAAGTGATGCTATAGACCTTACTTTATCATGGACGAACGGTACGGGTTTTGATAAAGTTACCAAACTTGTATTCGTGAGAACTGTTAATGGTAAGGAATTACAAACCGAATCAACTACCGATGAAACCGCAACGTCTAACGACGGTAAAGGTAGTATAACGTTTAAGGGAACTAATATAGCTGACGGGGTTGATTCTGCGGTCGGTACCAATAAGGTTGAAGTATTCGCATATGATGGTGATGAGCCTTTAGCTGAGGGTAAGTCTTTAGCTTCTGTTACGATTCCAATATCACAAGACGATCTTGACCAAACGTACGAAGGTCCTTATGGTGATCTTACTATACCAGTAACACTTGCTGCGGGTTCAATGGATCTTAAAAAATTTATTAAGAAAACGTATTATAGTATTTCACACGCACCCGAGTATTGGTTTGAAATTGAAAAGAGTGGTAATGATAATGTTAAGTTTAAACGAAAAAGTGGTATGTATCTGAGCATTGGTGGCGTAGACGTGTTTAGGCTACAAAAGTATAAAGGTAGACTCGTTATAATGAATACAGCTACGGATAAAATTTACGTACCTGGTAGAGGAATGCGTGTAAAGACCGAAATGACTTCAGAAGAATATTGGTTAGCACAGTGCGATTTAATAGGCGCGTCTTTAATTGCGGAAAATTACGGAAGTGTTCGTCAAGGTATAGATTTCGTCTCACCAAATAAACAATTCTTTGCTATTTATCAAAAAACCGATGGTAATTTCGCTGTTTACAAGGGTTCTGGGTCTAGTGATAATAAAGGTGTTATGTGGTTATCGGATACAAATGATAAAATTAAGGATGGACAGATTGTAATGCGTCCTCAACACAATAATGAAACCCATGCGGAGTTATCGTTCAGTTCAACAAAAGATTTGGGTGATGGTAACATAAAAAAGGAAATGAGATCTACTAATACCGGTGTGAAACCATATAAATTATTAATATCTGACGTGGGTAGACTAGTTGTTACAGATTCGAATGGTCAGAATATGGTAATGGACGGTGGCGGTGACAATCTTCAATATTTTTTCCAATCGACACACGGGGGTGTTTGTGGTACCGATCTTTCAAATAGTTCCAACGGCGGTGGAAATAACGCTGAAAAACAACAGGTATGTGCGAAAAAATGTTACGAGACGGACGGGTGTATAGGTTATGTAATGAATGATGCTACTTGTTTCTTTAAAAAAGCAAATTTTCTTAATACTGGAACACACACTGCACAAGCGTGTATAAATGCACACAAAAAAAATCGTTTGAATAACACTGATAAATATGACCATACCGGGTTTAAATATAGAGCGGGTAGATGTGACACAGTACCTAAACCAGGTGGTATGCACCCGGGTGCATACCAAGGAGTTGTTGGTCGATGTGCCGGTAAACTAACTCCTGAAGCGTGTGTAAGATCTAAATTATGTGCTTGGAATCCCGTAAATAATTCAAAAAAGTATTCTTCATACCATACAAATGATGGGATATCAGAACCAGGTACGATTACTACATTTTCAAATTAAATATAATAATAAGTTAGTTTAAAGAAAACCTAAGTTTATTTGGTTTAAAAAATAAAGTTAAGAATTAATAAAAACAAACATGTCCGATTCTATTGAAAATGTTCTCGTTGAACTTATGCGAGCTAACAACACACACATTGATAAAAGTAATAAATCACAACTTGTCACCAACGATCTTGTAAAATCTCTTGTTGAGAAGTTCGGTAAACTCATGACACAAAATGAGAAACTTATTGAAAAGGTTGAGTACCTTACGGGTAAAGTTGATATTATGAGAATGGAACAAGATGAATCAACTAAGGAAATTTTGGACCTTCACAATAAATTGGATAACGTATCTGAATCACTGGTGGAATATGATAAAAATAATAAAGAAATTGTAAATTCACTTCCAAAACCAAAGGTTAAGAAAAGTGTAATTGTAGAGACGCGTATCTATTGTAAATGTTTAACAAAGAAAGGTATCCAATGTAAAAAATATTGCATTGAAGGTCACGACACGTGTAAACAACACGCGAATATGGCAAATACTAAACCAAATATCGTTACGACTGGTGATATTTCTACGGATACAAACGTGGAAAAACCTACTAAACCCGTGACTGTAAGGAAACGTAAATCTGCTAAGAAAGAGAAGGTTAAACCACCTATGCACAATCACGACCCGGGTGAAAAACCTACTACACCTTGTGATTTATGTTTGAGTCACGGTGATATATTCGATCAAGAGATGCTTGAAGACGAATTTGTATGTATATCTGATAAAGAGTTAAGTTTGGAAGAACGTTTACAAATTGCAATCGATAATGAAAATACCGAACCTCACGACCCCGGTGATACCGGTGATACCGGTGTTGGTGCAAACAATTGGGCCGATATGGTTGATGAAGATAATAATGCATAGGTAGTATGTATACTAAAATTTATAATTTATACCGGTATAAGTTCCGGTGCTTTTAATGTAATGAAAAATAAACTAATTAAAAAATAGCATGTTTTAATATATAATACACTATGATAATGTCTAGAAGACGGTAAACAAACCTTTTTATAGACGAAATTTGATTCCGTATATAAAAATGGATATTGTATTTTTTATGATTATTCAATAATGATAAATAATTCTATATTTTACTTTATTTTATTTAGAAAAGAGTTTGAATTTATTATAGATTGCATCTCATTTCGTTCGAATACGCCCGCGACACATAATTCCTGCCATTGATGTAAAGAAATCTTAGATCTCTGTAATTCTGGTAATGATTTTTCATTTTTGTATAAGATTCTATCATTAAGATTTTCATCAGCCGCACGCATCAAATATAATGTCATAGACATGATATCGGCTTCAGTGAATACACCTTCACTAATATCACTATCCGTTTCAGATCTTTCCAGAAAGTTTTTGGAGAAACACGACCTAACAAGATTTCTGAGTTCTTCGAAGTCTAAATCACCTTCCCCACTTTCGTCGGCTTCTTTGAATACCTTTGATGCTACACAGGCTTGAGCGGCATATTGCGCAGCTTCCTTAGCAACGTCAAACTCTTCCTGTATAATGCTTTTGTATATTGGTGATACCTCGCCCATTAAGTATTTAGCAATAAACCCAACAACCGATGAAGCGACACCCAAAAGAACCAAACCCGATGTTAATTGGAGTAAAACAAATACGTAATTGACTTCACCTACTAATCCACTTTGTTGGATATCAATTAAAACACCGTACCTGTAGAAGTCTGTATATATACCGTTTGGTTGTCCCGTTGTTAAATTAACAGGGTTGTTTATATCAAACATTGTGACGTTTGGTAACTGTTTGTAGTATATTTCATTACCTTTTGAAAACCACCCCAATTTTGGCTCAACGTTAACTATGGCATATATATCCTTTTTACCGATATTTGTTTTATCCGTATGTAAGTCATAATTATGATATTTAATTTTAATATTCAATCTTACACCACTTGTTCTTACGTATGGGTAATTATCAATATCCTGTCCAGCCCCATTAAACCCTGATACCTGTGTCGCCACACCTTCAGATACTTGTTCGTTTAATGGTTTATCGAGATCAATACCCGCTATATCTAACCATTCAGACATTTTTAAACGTATGGAACTACCTTCTTCGAAGGTATACAAATTTTCATCTGAACCTGGTTTTCTGATATGTGTGATTGGTTTGGGACCAGACTCTACAGAAGAGTCATAATAGTGGTTGAACGCAAAAATACTATCCTCTATACCCGTTGAGAGGAAGTTGGCTGACGTAGAGTGTATACACTGACCCATTTCTTCTATACAATCCTCTATACCATTGGGTTCTTTTAGACATCCAGTTTCTGGTTTAGTATATCTCTGTTTGAGTGTCTGTGCGATATGTGTGGTGAAAAACATGACGTTACCAGTTGGTAACTTTGAAATCAATTCTTCTGCTGCAGAATATACACATATAGGTACTTTGTAATACCAATCCGTGGAATAGTTAAATGCATACGAACCAAGGTTATTACAAAAAGATTGTTCTCCATTGTATATACTTACCTGTTTATCGGTATATTCCGTGCCACCTAAACCCCATGAGCTTACGACACCCGTTGGTACTTCACTTTCGATATATGTTTTTTGGTCAAATAATGAATATATGACCCATGATATCACACACAATTGTAGAAACATATTCATCAATGCGAGTTTCCAGTCTCGTAAAACTGTTACTTTTTCTGTCCTGTATGTCATTGACATGATATTTCTCCTGACCCATCTGGTTATTGGATTCAATCTTGATTCTATTTTCGGCATTTGATATATACATAGATTAAATTTATATCATAATTATGGTATACAAAACGATATCTATTTCAAACGCAAAATAAAAGGTAAATAAAGGTTTGAAATAGGTTACACTTTATAATAACCACAAGATGAAACCTTTTTGTACCCTATTTAAAAAATATTTTAGACTTATAAAATACAAAAACGTAAAAACACCAGGCTACTTATTTTCTTAGCTATATATTGAGAGTAAAAAATGCATGATGTACACAAAATAGCCTCTATC
>Ga0209709_10000776_pt1 | contig 30165 bp, 31 predicted proteins | sample ArcticOcean_MG_C_2_FD_187435 | JGI IMG/M metagenome (GOLD analysis project Ga0209709, IMG submission 187435) | Marine microbial communities from western Arctic Ocean - ArcticOcean_MG_CB4_136 (SPAdes) (version 2) | ecosystem: Environmental > Aquatic > Marine > Oceanic | place: Arctic Ocean... | reverse complement strand
AGGATAAGTCATTCTGTCCAAAAGCAGTCTGTACCATCTAATACCATGTGTATGAGCAATCCAATAGCAATAATTCGTAAACGAGGAGAAAAAAGTGAAACAAGATAAATTCCGATGGCAGGCCAACTATGGAAAGGATGAAAACCTAGACTGCAACGGTTTGGATCAAAAACAGGTTCAGCTAGAAGGTGATCAAAATCTACTGCGAAAGTCAGTGCCATTATAATAAACGGTCGTAGCCATAGTTCTCTCCAAACAGTTTTAGCTACTATGAACGGTACTAAAAAATGAAGAATGATATGAATGATGGAACGTTCCATTATGTTATCTGTGATTTTGGATTATTAATTTCAGATTAGTACAACTTAAATCCTGCTTAAATTTCATTCTCAGAAAAACAGATCACATCTCGAATATTTTGTATACCGCAAAGCCACATAATCAAACGGTCAACTCCCAAGGCCATTCCTGAACTCTCAGGTAATCCCTGCTCAAGGCTTTTTATTAAATTATCATCAAGTGGTACTTCAGAACGGCCCTCTGCTTTCCTGTTTTCCAAATCTTGTTCAAATCGCCTACGTTGTTCGGATGCATCAGTCAATTCTTCAAATCCATTGGCCAATTCCATACCGTCGGCATATAGTTCAACTCGATCGGCAAATCCTGGGTGCTCAGGACATTGACGGGCAAGACTGGCCAGTGGAAGTGGCCAACGATATACAAAAATTGGGGAAACTATTCCTAAATCTTCTTCAAAATAATTCCAAAGTTTGAAAAACATTTGCTCATAATCAAGTGATTCTGTGAGTTTTGATGCAGTATTAAACTCAGCTTTTGATTCATAAAATCCTGCAAGTATTGCTTTTTCTCTTAAGCGATCAGCATTTTCAGAACCATCCAAAATAATGTCCAAATGTTTTTTAAATAATTCACTCACTGTTACACGAGGCCATGGTGGTAATGGAACTTGTTCAGGAAAGCTTTGTTCTGAAACCGTTTCAGTAAGATGCTTAACCATTTGCTCAATATCCGACATCAGCCTTGCCAGTGGTTCGTTTGTACGATACCACTCGAGCATTGTAAATTCGGGATTATGCAAAGGTCCGGATTCGTTTTTACGAAAACAACGTGCAAATTGGAATATTCTTTCAAAACCACCTGACAACAAACGTTTCATCTGAAATTCCGGAGAGGTAATTAAATAACCGGAGCTGGTTATTTCAGGGGAAAATTGTGCTTCCGGACTTGGTGCACGAACCAGAATAGGAGTTTCTGTTTCTATAAAATTTTGTTCTTCAAACCACTCCCTAATACCACGTAAGATTCGCTGACGAGTCCGGAGCAACTCCATTCTTGAAGGATTATTTGCCGGACGTCTCCATCGAAGCAAGTCACTCTCTGTATCAAAATTAAAAGCATGATTTTTTATTTTTACTATTTTGATCTCACTATTTTCAGTTACCCCAAAAGAAATTAATGCACCCTTTTTTATTTTTTCTTTCTCTCGAAACGACAAAGGCAACAACTGATCTTCAACTAAAACCAGTATACTGTATAGATACTCGGGAGATGATCTTTGAGATTGTTCAGTCTCGAAAGAGACTTCTATGACTCGGCCATTATAGTTCCCGGATAACAGCGAATTACCAAATATTTTTGAAGATCCGGACATGATTGGATACCTAAAGATAAACTTTATTTGAGTTCTGACTGGAGTATTTAGAGGAAATTTGAAGCTGTGCTAGGCTTTGACTCTTTCAACATATTCACCTGTTCGAGTGTCAATTCTAAGCTGATCACCTTCATTAACAAATAAAGGTACATTGACTGTGTATCCGGTGGAAACCATAGCTGGTTTTGAGGCACCTGTGACTGTGTTACCTTTTTCACCGGGTGCAGTTTCTGTAACTTCCAAAACTACAAAATTCGGCAAAGTTAAGCCAATAGAACGCCCCTTGTAAAAACTAACTTCAATCATCATGTTTTCTGTCAAATAATTTGAAGCATCGCCGACAACGCTGCTTTCCAAACTTATTTGTTCGTAGTTACTGTTATCCATGAAATTAAATTCTCCATCTCTATATAAAAACTGCATTTCACGGTCTTCTGTATCAGCCGGTTTTAGTTTTTCATTTGACTTAAATGTACGGTCTATCACGGCACCGTTAATCATGTTTCGTATTTTTGTCCGTGTAAATGCAGTCCCTTTTCCAGGTTTTACAAACTGAAAGTCCACCACCACAAATGGATCACCATCCAGTTCAACTCGGAGACCTTTCCTGATATCTGATGTTTCGTACATTTAAATCTTTCGTTGATTATTATTTAAACCTGAACTTTGTGTTGTTTAAAACAAACAGAAATGCTCTTCTTTTACAGAAAAACTTTTGCAGATAGACTGAAATAATCGGTTTGATTCATTTTCAACATATTCTATATTCCTGACAAATTATCCTAGTACAGGCACCAAAACAAATCGAGTTTAATATGCAAACTCCATCAATGTGTAATTCTGAAACTCCTCAACTTCCTGCTTTTCAGTCCTCTTTTCGAATTCTGTACTTCAGATATAATCAGCACAAAATCTGTTCAATGAATTTCAGCGGGGCAAAACCTGTTTGGTGTTCAATCCCCAAACATTTACATTGAATTAGTTAGAATAGTCGTTAGTCCATGAAAATTACTTGTACTCAAAAAACAAGCAGAGTAGTGTAAATATTCAAGTAAATTATTTGCTATCGCTACAAAAAACATTAATGGACTCTCCTGTCATCTCTCGATTAGCCCCGACTCCTAGCGGCTATCTTCATCTTGGAAATGCTTTCAATTTTTTGCTGACTGCTTTGCTGGTAGATTTTCAGGATGGACATTTGCATCTTAGAATTGATGACCTTGACGAACCACGAGTAGTGCAGTCTTCTGTCGAAGATATTTTTATCCAATTAGAGTGGTTGGGCATCGATTACGATTCTGGACCTTCCGGACCTGACGAGTTTTTCTCAAAATTCTCACAACGATTACGCATGGAGTTGTACCATGAATCACTTGAACTTCTTCGCAAATCAGGACACATTTTTGCCTGTGAATGCTCCCGTTCAGAAATCAGACAAATATCTTCAAACGGTAACTATCCGGGAACTTGCCGTAACAAAAAACTTAATTTACTGAAAGATAATCAGACTTGGAGGATCCTTGTTCCTGCGCAAACTATTGTTAGTTTAAAAATATTTACAAATAAAATAGAGAAAATAGACGTTTCCAGGGAAATGGCTGATTTTGTAATAAAACGTAGAGATGGACTTCCAGCTTATCAGCTTGCGTCCATCATGGATGATCTGGAACTTGGAGTAAATCTTGTAGTCAGAGGATATGATTTGAAGTCTTCAACTGGTGCACAACTTTATCTTGCAAAATGCTTAAACGATTCAATCTTTCCTGAAACGCACTTTGTACACCATGTTATACAAACAGATGATGCCGGAGACAAACTATCAAAATCAAAAGGAGCTCATTCTATACAAATGTTACGGGAAAAACACCGGAATCCAACTTGGATTTATCAAGAAACCGCAAAGTTACTAAATCTTCCCTTTGAAGAAATTCAGACACTTGAAGATTTGAAAGAAGTGTTCCGGAGTATTATGATACTGAAAGGCGGGGCGAATTCAATATTGGATCACAAAAATTAAAATCAAACAATAAATTCTATTTCCAATATTTCTATCTCAATTTTGCCTTTGGGTATTGGAATGGTGAGAGTATCACCAACAGACTTTCCGACCAAAGCACGGGCAATAGGTGAGGAAATAGAAATTTTATTTTGTTCAATATCTGATTCGTAATCACCTACTAACTGATAGATTTTTTCTTCGTCTGTATCAACGTCCACAAAAGTAACAGTTGCTCCAAACACTATTTTTTCACCAGAAAGTTTTGTAATATCAATCACATTTGCGAGAGCCAGTTTTGCATTCAATTCCTGAATTCTTCCTTCAATAAAACCCTGTTGTTCTTTGGCAGCATGGTATTCTGCATTTTCTTTTAGATCGCCGTGTTCTCTTGCAGTAGAAATAGCATTCACAACAGCAGGCCTATCTATACTGTTCAATTTTTTGAGTTCTTTTTTTAATTTTTCGTAGCCCTGAATGGATATAGGGTAAGACTCACTCATTTGAAATATTTTTTTAAGAATTAAAAATTACTAAAATAATAAGTGACCGGAGTCGATGGGGAATAACAGAAGATATAATTTAGACTGATGAAAGCAAAAAGGCAAGTTAGGAAATTCAGCGGAAATTAGGCATCACCCAATCGTATTGTTCTCGGAAAACTGAGATCAGTTCACCACGGTCGTCATCCGGCATATTACGTCGAATCACCCTGGCTAATGCCGTGTTCATTTCCCATAAATTCTGCATTGCATTGTAATGGGAAACCCTTCTATCCCAGCACTTTTTCACCCTCCTGGATTCATAAACTGAATCTGTTGCTGCATAGAAAGCCTGATAAAGTTGATTGTCACTTCGTTCCTCAAAATACAAAGCCAAACCGGTCTTGGCACCCTCGTGTAGGTTAAAGGCCCGTTCAATTGCACGGTCAGCACAAGAAGTAGGAGTAGTATTATCTTTGGTAAAACCGACCAATTTTGAGCATCCAGAACCAAAAAATATAATTCCAGAGAAAACAACTAACCAAGATGATTTTTGTGAAATATTGATCATTTTCATCTTTGTACTATGTTGGAAAAAGTGTTGCTAAAAAAGGCATACAATTCAGTAATGCTATTACATAAAATTTCTGAGCAAATGAACTACTATTAATCTCGGCAAATTTTCATGAAACTTTAGTAAAAATTCAATCAATTTTCTTTTCACACGATTGTAATGCTCAATTTTGCTAAATACCCCACCTCACCTTCCAGTATATCACCAAATTCCACTGGGTCAACTTCAGCTGAGTGTGCTGGTAAAAATTAAATCTCCTGGACATAGTTATACAAAACTTGAAAGGCTTGAAATAACTTCTGCAACAAACCAAATCATATCCGAAATATCTTCCTGCTGAAGTATTCCTCCGTTTACAGATAGAGTAATTTTACCTCGCTCTAAGTGACCAACTTCCTCCATCTTATGCAAATCAGAACAAGGAGCAGATCGGTCAAAACCTTTGGCTGTAGAACCAGGTCCTGTCTTTTTCTTTGCTCCCTTCTGCTTGTCATTACGTGCCAAATCCAGTCCAACTGCATAAGAAAAGATATAATCCAGTAGTGGCTCTGATGCTGGAATGTTTGTACCATTTTCCCAACAGCCACGATCAGTTCTACTTCATGGAGCAAATTAGCAATTCCCATAGGATACGGCAATTGAGTACTTCCCGGACAAACTTGACCTGAAGGATTGCTGAAGGGAAAAGGTACTTCTCGTTCCGGATTTTCTTTCATTTCCCGAACGTGATTCACATAATTTAGACCCACACAATAAATACAATGGACCGGAAAACTATCTCTCGTGCCTACAATATTCGCAGTCTGGTCTTCCTGCACATTAAAAATAGTTCCCATTTCTCACCCTTTAAATTAGTAATAATTATATTTGATTCTCTCTCCCTGTATTTCCGGGAACTGGTTCAATCATTTTGCTTCTGTGATGAATATTTGTTAATATAGATCGTTGCATTCTTTCCCCTTTCTGCTAATTCTGTACTATTTAAACAGTTGACAATCTCACTTTTTTGAAGGCAAAGAAATTTACTAATTCTCACTGCTAAGTCTGCTGATTCATCCAAAAGATAATCTAATAATGAGCGGAAATTCATGCTAAAATATACACTCACAATTAAAATTAGCTGGGGACATTGTGATCCTGCAAAAATTGTGTTTTATCCAAATTATTTCATTTGGTTTGATCAGAGTGCCCATCTTTTGTTTGACAAAGCCGGTGCAAATATGGGGGATTTAATGAAACAATATGGCGTTGTCGGCCTACCGATCGTAGATGTTCATGCTGAATTTATTCGCCCTTCTAAATATGGTGATGTGATTGAAGTTACGAGTTGGATCAGTGAGTGGCGGGCAAAAACAATGATTGCATCCCACGAAATTCATAACAACGGCCAACTTTGCGTAAAGGGTACAGAAGTAAGGGTGTGGGCTAAACCACATCCTTCAAACCCAAATCGCCTACAGGCTCAGGTCATTCCGGATTCCATCAAAGCCTGTTTTGAAGTATAAGTCTTGTTTATTTACGGATTTACTGAAATCCTTAAAATTCTGGATTTTGTAGATGGAGCATCTTGAATGCAGAGTAAAAACTCTTGATCAGGCCTGCTTCTCTGCAAGCAATGCAAGTACAGTAAAATAAATTTTATGAAATTGAAACAAATTTTTCAAAAGCCCAGTCTCACAAGTTTAGCAAAAACATGTGGTTGAGCATCAAAATTCAATCCGGTCGGATTGAAAAAAATGCTGGCTTCTTTACCTCAAAATAATGATCCTAATGTGCTCGTTGGTTTTGACACCAGTGATGATGCAGGAGTGTATCTTTTGAATGATGAACAGGCTCTTGTTTTCACAGCTGATTTTATCACACCACCGGTTGATGATCCTTATTTATTTGGACAAATTGCCGCAGCCAACTCTCTAAGTGATGTTTATGCTATGGGCGGCAAACCTTTGTCCTGTCTAAATCTAGTCGGCTTTCCTTCCGGAAAACTTGAAGATGAGGTACTGGAAAGGGTTGTTGCAGGTGCTCTGCAAAAAATCACAGAAGCAGGTGCAGTTCTTTTAGGAGGACATACCACTGATGACGATGAACCAAAATTTGGACTGACTGTAACAGGGTTGGTGCATCCTGAAAAAATTTGGAGAAATATCGGTGCTCAGCCCGGAGATCAGTTGATTTTGACTAAGGCAATCGGCAGTGGTGTTTTATTTAATGCTAATCTAAAAAATTTAGTTTCAAAAGAAGCGCTTCAGGATTGTCTGGATTCCTCAATTGAACTAAACAAAGCTGCGGCTGAAGTATTGGCGAACTACGAGATACACGCAGCAACTGATATCACTGGATTCGGTTTTGCTGGTCATTGCATGGAAATGGTGCCAGGTTCTGACTTAACATTGAACATCACAGTTGATGATATCCCTATTTTGAGTGAAGCCAGGGAAATGTACGAGCGTGGTGTAAGTACTGGTGTAAATAAACCCAATCGCAGTATGGTTGAAAAATTCTGGAAATTTTCTGAAGGAAGTCCACCAATACTGCAAGAATTAATGCTGGATCCACAAACCAACGGTGGTCTTTTGGTCGCAGTTCCGGAAGATGAAACTGCCCCAATTCTAAAAGACCTGCATAATGTTGGAGTGTTTCGTTCTGCTTGTATCGGTTACGTAAGCAATTTTAATGAAGCAAAACTCATTTTTACATAACACTTCCGCCGACAGGCTAATAAATTCTTCTTGTATATAGTTTAAGAATAGTGCTTGATAAAATCTTATTATAAAACTATTATAATAAGTTATATTTTTTTTATTATTTCTATACAAATCCCATAAAAAACAGATTAGCTAATGAATCCTGCATCTCAAAAAGTTCTTGAAAATACAAGAAACATCGGTATTTCTGCTCATATCGACAGCGGAAAAACAACTCTCACAGAGCGTGTTTTATTCTACGCCGGCAAAATTCACAAAATTGAAGAGGTTCGTGGAGGAGGTGCTGGAGCAACCATGGACCACATGGAACTGGAAAAAGAAAAAGGTATCACGATTACTTCTGCTGCAACAACTGTGGAATGGAATGATACAAAAATTAATATTATTGATACTCCCGGACATGTTGATTTTACAGTTGAAGTAGAGCGATCACTACGTGTTCTTGATGGAGCGATTATGATCCTTTGTGGTGTGGCCGGTATTCAATCTCAGTCGATCACAGTAGATCGTCAGATGAAACGTTATCGGGTTCCGCGACTTGCATTTATTAATAAATTGGATCGAATGGGTGCAAATCCCCATAATGGTATTAAGGGTATTCGAGACATTCTTGATTTGAACGCAGTAGCCATGCAACTGCCAATCGGACTTGAGGAAAATCACAAAGGAGTGGTTGACCTGATCACAATGAAAGCTATTTATTTTGACGGTGAGCATGGTGATGATCTGAGGTTTGAGGAAATTCCGGATGAGATGAAATCAGATGCCGAAAGTTACCGAGCAGAAATGCTGGAAGCCGTTTCCATGTTTGATGATCAAATGATGGAGGATTTACTGGAAGAAAAAGAAATTGCAGAAGAAAGCATCCATGCTGCAGTAAAAATAGGTGTACATTCTTTGGAACTGTGCCCAGTTTATATGGGAAGTGCTTTCAAAAATAAAGGTGTTCAATCACTTCTTGATGCTGTGATCAGCTACCTCCCATCGCCACTCGAAGCTGCTTCAACTAAAGCAACTGACATTAAGACAGATGAAGAAGTTCTTTTGAGTTGCGACCCGGATAAACCGACAGTAGCAATGGCTTTTAAGCTAACAGAAGAACAATTTGGACAGTTGACATATACCAGGGTTTACCAAGGTAAACTATCAAAAGGTGACCAGGTTACTAATTCCAGAACCGCCAACAAGATGCGTGTTGGCCGTATGGTAAGAATGCACTCCAATGATCGTGAAAACATTGATGTTGCAGAAGCCGGAGATATAATTGCAATGGTTGGAGTTGATTGTGCTTCTGGGGATACTTTTTGTGGTGAGGGAATCCGTGTTTCCTGTGAATCTATTTTTGTCCCGGATGCCGTTATTTCTCTTGCAGTAAAAGGTAAAGATAATGAACAGCACATGAAAATGAGTAAAGCGCTTGGGCGTTTCATGCGAGAAGATCCTACTTTTCACGTTTCCTCTGATGAAGAATCCGGAGATACGATTATCTCTGGAATGGGTGAACTGCACCTTGATATTTACATTGAAAGAATGCGTCGGGAATTTGAGGCGGATGTTATTGTTGGTGCTCCGCAAGTGAACTATAGAGAAGCAATCACGACAGCAGCAGATTACGATTATTTACATAAAAAACAAACTGGTGGTTCTGGACAATTCGCAGGAGTCACAGGATCAATTGAACCATTGCCTTTGGATCATGAAGAAGGTTTTGAATTTGAGAACAAAATTTTTGGTGGTTCAATACCGTCAGAACACATTGGTGCATGTGAAAAAGGTTTCAAGGATGTGATGGTAAAAGGTCCCCTGGCCGCATTCCCAATGGTTAATATTAAGGTTATACTAAATGAGGGAAAATACCACGATGTTGATTCAAGTGATTTAGCTTACCAATTAGCCTCACGTTACGCCATGCGCCAGGCTGTTGCAAAGGCAAATCCGGTACTGTTGGAACCAGTCATGAAAGTTGAAGTGGAAACTCCAAGTGAGTATCAGGGTTCAGTGATAGGAGATTTGAGTTCCAGGCGAGGTGTGATTTATGGATCAGAAGTAAAAGGTGACGACACCGTGATTAATTCTGGTGTCCCTTTAGCGGAAATGTTTGGTTATGCAACAACTCTTCGCTCCATGTCTGCAGGAAAAGCAAATTACACAATGGAATTTGAGAAGTATGCAGAATGTCCTGCCTTTGTGCAGGAAAAAGTAATCAAGGAGCGGCAGGAAAAACTCAAGGAAAAAGAAGGTTAAGCCTGATAGAATTCTTCAATTTTCTCCACAACCGCCTCCTGCATTTGCCGACTTAATCCGGGATAAACAGGCAAAGCAAGTACCTCCTCTGCTGCCGTCTCAGAAACCGGAAAGTCTCCTGCTTTACCGCCTAAATCCAGAAAACATTCTTGCAGGTGAAAAGGAAGTGGGTAATATACCTCTGTTGAAATTTCGTTTTCTGCCAAAAATGATTGTAATTTATCACGTTGTTCAGCTCTGATTACATACTGGTTGTAGATGTGAGGATTTTCCAGCCTTTGGGAATGCATGACCTGAGGTATACTTATACGCCCACCTAAACTTGTTTCTGCAAACAACTTGTTGTAGTACTCAGCATTATCCTGACGCTGGTTGTGCCAGCGGTTCAGGTGTGGTAGTTTTACACGTATTACGGTTGCCTGAATGGGGTCAAGGCGAAAGTTCCCTCCAATTACACGATGGTAATATTTACGCTCACCTCCGTGAACTCTTTTGAGACGCAACTGCTCTGCAAGTTCAGGTTTGTTGACTGTGATTATCCCGCCATCTCCAACTCCTCCTAAATTTTTTGAAGGAAAGAAGGAAAAACAGCCAAAATCACTCAAACTGCCTGCCTGCCTCTTTTTACCATCAATCTCATACTCTGCACCAATTGCCTGTGCACTATCTTCAATAACAGGAATTTTAAATTCAGCAGCAATATTTAATATTTCTTTCATGTCTGCACATTGGCCGTAGAGATGAACCGGAATAATGGCCTTTACTCGTTTACGGGTTCCCACATCCATTTTTGCCAAAGTCAGTCTCAATTGTTCCGGATCAATGTTATAGGTTACTGGATCAATGTCTACAAATACCGGAGTTGCTTTCAGACGTGCAACAACACCGGCAGTCGCAAAGAAAGAAAAATTACTAGTCAACACAAGATCTCCAGGCCCAACGTCTAAAACCATCAGTGAAAGCAAAAGGGCATCGGTTCCGGACGATACTCCTACTGCGTCCACAGTACCGCAATATTCAGCAATTTTTTTTTCTAGGCTGTCAATTTCAGGTCCCATAATGTAGCGGGTTGAATCAATGACTTGAGTAACAGCTTCAATAATTTCATCACGTAACTCCTCTAAAGGAGGACGCAGATCGAGCAATGGTACTTTCATAAGTTATGTTATGAATGGTAAATTTTTAAAGTGGTGTGATTACACTGTTTGATAATATCTTTCTCATAATTAATTTTGAAGCTAAAATCAAACAAGAACCCAAATATCATATAGTGCATGAGTATAGGCTGTTATGGCAAATCCTCGCATGAAATAAAGGAAAGCGAACAATAATCCTGCAACCCAGCGAAACATGAAACTGTACCACTCCCATTGATCAGCCATAGTTCCAATATAGTGACTAATTGAGAAAAGGAATGAGGAAACTAAAACGGAAGCAACGGCTACACCGACCTTGCTTTTCAGGAAAGGTTTCAAGATTAAAAAAAGCAGGTTGAGCAATAGTACTCGAAAAATAATCTCTTCAAATAAACCTGCTCCCAAGGAAAGTGCTAAGTTCTGAAGGGGACCATTTCCGGGTCCTCCGGAAGACAGTCCACTTAACCGTAAAATTGACTGCAGCAGACCTCCAAGAAGAAGGCTATAAACAAAGGCCTCTGCGAGCATCAGTGCAAAATAATTAACCTTAAGCCGAACTCCGGTAGAGTAAGATTTTGCTAACGGAATCAAGGCAAATAAGATGCCGATCATCACAAAAGCAAGGTGTTGCGCTTGAAGATCAAAGGCCATTAGAAAAGTCCGGATCCACATATCTGCGGCATTTCTTAGACTCCAATAGCGGGATTGGGTAAGAATAACCAATATTTCGTAAGCCACTAGTAACGGCAGGGCAGCAACAACTGAGTAATAGGCTGAGCGTGAAAAACGCCAATAATTACTCATGGAGTCCTATTTTTGATGTCAAAATGTAAATAATCGAAAGCTTAAAGTAGTTTAATAAACAAGTGTGAAATTCTACTTTTAACTTGTTTATCAATATTGGACACACTTCAGAAGCGTGTAACTTGGACGGAATCAATAAATTTAAGTTTTTTGAGTTTGTTAGCTAAATTATCAGTCTCTGAAAGATTTATTTTGCCAACACGAACCCGATATAGTGTTTTACTTCCTGCAGTATGTTTAAAAATAAAAGCATCATTAAAACCGTTTTGCTTAAGTTTCTCAACCAGTATTTTAGCATTTGCATGCTTTCGTGAAGCTAAAACCTGGATTGTGTAAGTTCCATTTGTTTTTGATTTGACTACAGTAATTTTTGTTTTTTCCGGTATTTTCGGAAGCAAAGTTTTTGGAACAGGAACAGATTTTTTAACCACAGTCTTTTGTTTAGAAGCAGGACTATCTGGTGCTTTTACTGTTGGAGTTTCTGTTTTTGGTACTTTCGGTGAGACTGAATCTGGTGTTTTTGTAGATTTAGTAAGTTCAGTTGTTTTCTTTTTCAAGTCACGTAACTCTTCCATGTCGAACGAATCCTTGTCTTTTTTTTGCTCACTTAGTCCAAAAAACTTCAGCTCTTCCTCTGACAAAGGCTTATCTGCAGAAATATCTGTGTCTGCATCAGAAACTTCAGGGGGACGTTGCATGCTAATGCCGGTTGTCATTCCTAAATAAAAAGCTGCAACTAGGCTGAAGGTACTCAGAGTCAATAAAAGTACAACAACTGAAACCGTCAATTGAATTCGAAAAACTTTTTTCCCTTTTGATTCTGGCATTTCAATTTTGTAATAAGTTTACTTTCATTGAAACAGGACCGTTATTCCACAGACCCTTGATAGAGTATGTTTCAAGATATTTTTTCAACATTTTAATAAAAACTTCCCGTTTTATTTCTCTCGCACCCAAACTCAACAGATGTGGTGTTGTCATTTGACAATCAATCAGTTTAATACCTACTCGTTGAGAAAAATCTGTCAAAGCAACTAAAGCTACTTTGGAGGAATCGTTCATTGTACTGAACATAGATTCACCAAAAAAACATTGTCCCATTGAAATTCCATAAAGACCACCTACCAATTTACCATCAAGCCAGCTTTCAACAGAATGTGCAAAACCTTCCTGATGCAACTCAGTATAGGCTTGCTGCATTTCCGGAATTATCCAAGTTCCTTCTCCCTGATTTGTCCGGACATCAGCACAAGATTTTATTACTTCCTGAAATGCAGTATCAAAACGAATTTCAAACTGTTCCTTGCGCAGGACTTTGCGTAGACTGCGTGAAATTTTTAATTCATCCGGAAATAAAACTAAACGTGGATCAGGACTCCACCACAATATTGGTTGACCTACTTCATACCAGGGGAAAATCCCTCTACGGTATGCACAAAGCAAACGTTCTTTAGTCAGATCTCCGCCAACAGCTAATAAACCGTCATCTTCCGCCTCTTCTATTGGTGGAAACAGTGGTATTTCAGGAATCAGCTGATAAACCGGCATGGCAACATTATGGAGATCTTTGCTTATTTTATAGGGCTTCAGTTAAACTAAAATTAAGCACAGGCTTACTCACGGTTACTCACGCGTATCAGTAGAAAAAGGCAATTCTCATGCCATAAAAAGGGGGATTTGAAGGAAATGAATATTTAAGTAAAAGTTGCGTTATTTGTTTCCATCAACGCTTAACCAAATTATCTTTCTAAATTCGCAAATTTTTTCCTAGTAAATATAGAAGTTTTTTCTGCATCTCTGTTCTTACTAATTAAGGAGCATTTAAAAACGCATGTAAATTTGCAATCTCCTTATCTGAATGAGGCTGTAAAGGCATCATTTTAGTTGACCTTTTTGGCTTATAATTTTTTGGATATATTCCGAGATTAATTTTATTTGAGAGGAGTTCTTTTGAAGACCCGTATACTTGTGGGCCGATACTTCCAGGTTTTTTTGGATTATAATTATGGCAGGAAATGCAGTTGGCAGAATAAAGGGCCTGGCCTTTTTTATGATCACTGCCTAAAGTCAGTGCCTCATTTTTTTTCTCAGAAACCCCTATCACATCTTTATCATTTTCTTTAGAAATGTTTAGGTCACAACTTGTAAGCAATAAAAACAAAATGAGTATAGAATAAAAGCGCAGCATTACTGTAAATAGGATTGAGATTGCAAGTGGAATGAAAACATTTCAGACCTCACTATATTTCTAAATATAGTGAGATCTGAAGCTATAGAAGTGGCTTATCTTTAACTGTTTCTAACGCCAAACTACTGCGTTCGAAGACAAAGTTAAAAAATAAGCATGATCTAAAGTGTTTAGACCAATAATATTATAATTCCAAAGAGTACTACTGAAAGGATAATACCAGAATGTATTACCCCTTTTACGGAGGCCATTGGGCCGGGTTTACCGACTACTGCATTAATTTCTAGCAGCCCGATAATTACAGCAAGTACCCAAAAAAGTACAGAGAAACTTGTACTCTCTGTCACACCAACGGGGTAATGGCTTGCCGCACCCATCATTAAAAGCATCGGGATTGAAAACAATGTATTTGTTCTGGATGCCAATGCTGCTTTTGCTGCACATTCTGCAGCATCAGGCAAGGCTTCTCCACCTTCTGCTACCTGATTGGTAGAAGCGATTACAACTTGCTGTTTCGGCCAGATGATCAACCACACATTTAAAAACATAAATGTTCCAAGAGCGGAACCGGTAAGAATTATAACGCCCCAGGATGTTGCATAAATTTCCCATCCCTTCATACCTTTGGAAATCAAGGTTAGTGCACCTGCAAGGAAAGTGAACATGGCGGACCATCTAAACCACCAAAGAGCGCGAGGAACAAGTTTTTGGACTGCTGCGGTTTTGGAGGATGCATCAGTTTCTTTAAACCATTCCCCCTGCACAAAATTAAAATAATACAACAACCCGATCCAGGTTATGCCTGCGAGCAGATGTATCCAGCGTAAAAGTAAATACCAACCATCAACCGAGATGATTTCCATAGTGCCTCCTATTTTTAGATTTAAAAATTACATTATAGATTGTTGCCAAACTAATTTCAAGTAATAATTATCAAGTTTGAAAAATAAAGAATCGGCAAGAGTTGATTAAAGTATTTACTCCAGAAAAAATTACATCTGAGGCTAAGTATTTTTGCAGGTAGTAAAATCTTTTTGAGACAGTCTGAAAAACAATCAAAGATATGGTTGGAGCATTCTTTGTTTCTTAATGTTGAAAAAGATATAAGCGGTCTGTTGGAAAATTCAGGGCTTCATCTTGTAGTTTTTTGTAACTAACTCAAGCAGTTCTTCAGGTCCTGTCATGGTACAGTGGTGGAATGAATAATCCAGCACACAGTCTGCCAGCAAACCATACCTTTCATTCCGGAAAGAAAGCAACTCTCTGTAGCACCTCCCTAAGGTGTTTTGAGGACTTTCTCCTTCACGGGGAAGGTATACCTCTCCCCAGATGACTGGTTTAGGATCCAAGAGGTATGTCTCAAAAAGCTTCTCATGTTTTTCTTCCGGCAGTTTTAGTTGAACAGTCAAGGTCAAATTACGCAGACGGTTGAGTAATTTATTTTCCAGATAAATCAGACTTCCGGTTGTGTCAACAACAACTTGCTTATCTTTTTGACTGCTGTTTTCCAACTCATCGCAGATCTGAGAGATAACTGCACCTTCAAGTTCAAGATAAAAAGCTTCTGCCTCCGGATATCCTTCTGAAAATGGTTGCCCCATCCACTTAGCAAGATTTATTGTGGACTTACCTTTTTCTTCAAGTTTCTGTCCAAGACGTTCAGCAATTAGATCGTCACAACTATAAATTTGGAATCCCAGGCTTTCCATTTTCTTGGACCAGTGTGATTTTCCTGCGCCGGACATGCCAATTAGAGAGAATTGAACAGCTTTTTTTTTAAAAAGTGTTGGAGAATCCGATAATTCAGACATGGAACTTAAAACTGGAAATTTTACGAGAATTTAGCAAAATCAGAATGATTCAGCAGAGTGGGATTTTCAGTAAATTCATGTATTGGTCATCGTTCAAACGAAAAATACCATCAACATTTGAAATACTGACACAGACTTCGTTTGGATCAAGTCCCAGAACAACATGTTTTTCTTCATCCAGTCGCAGAAAATATAAGATTGTCAGGTTTTCCTGCATTTCTTCGTAGTAGAAACCGACCTTGACGATTCCTTCAGAAATAAGACCTTCTATCAAATCTGGAAGCTCTTCTTCGCGATAACCAGGAACATTTTCAAATGCACTTGAGAAAGGGAATGTAATGATTGCATATTCAAGTATTGCAGTTTCCAATTCCTCTTCCACAACAGAAGCATTAATTTTTTCGCAAGCAGTTTCTTCAGTAATACATGTATCTTCTCTTATACTTCCAACCTCCATACATCCTTCCACTGAACGATTTTTTTGTTTCTAAACCTAGACTTGCAATTCGTTTATGCTATTCTGTTATTTCGGCAATTTAAAGTTTTTTCCTTGAAAGCCCAAATATATTTATTTTAGCCGGCCAAAAAAGCCAATACTCCGCTCCACCAGAAGAAATGTAGATACTGTTAGGATAAGCAAAATGACTGCTACTGCAGATGCATAAGAAAAGCGATATCCTGAAATCGCTCCATAAATTTCAAGTGGAAGCGTACGTACGGTTTCATCGGCAATCATCATGGTGGAATTTAGTTCACCCAGAGACAGTGAGAAACTGAAGAAAAAGGCGATCAGAAAAGTTTTGCTCAGCCAGGGCCACAAAATTCTGACACCATATTCAAGAGGTTGCTTACCCAGCATTTTTGATTCTGTGTGCCACTGCAGTGGAATGCTTTCCAGAGTTGGAAGGACAATTCGTATCCAGTATGGACAGGTCAGCAGGGCGTGCATTGCCATCACCACAAAAATTAGCGGAACAGTCCCAGCCAGATGTCCCTGATAAAAATGGAACCATGCCACACCAAAAACGACTGTTGACAGCGCAATCGGGAAGAGAGTCAGCATTTCCCAAAAACGCCTCTTTACACCTTTTCGGTAGGCAATTATACTTACCAACCCAAGACCAGATATGGAGGAAATAAGTGCGCTTCCGAGTCCGATTCGCAAAGAGTTCCAAAGAGATGAAAGAAAATAATTATTTTCTCGCCAGGTAAAAAGCTCGCTGTACCAATACCAGGTGTAAATCCATTCACCATGTTCAAATTTACGGAATGAGTCCATCAGGATGGCAAACAAAGGTCCCAACGCAAAGATCAATACTAACAAAATCCAGCACAAACCAAACCATGCTTTCATGGATCGGTTCCTCAGTTTTTCCGGAAGCCAGCTCTTGCTTGCAGATTCCTGGTCAACTCTGCTATCCCTGCCTTTGAGCATAATTGCCATGCCGATTAAACTCAATCCTCCCTGTAAAAAAGCTAAACTTGCTGCACCTGAGAAATCAAGTTCAATACGTGCCAGTTGATAAATCAAAACCTCAATTGTCGTGTAACGGATACCACCTCCGAGTACTAGAATAATTGCAAAACTATTCATACAAAGTAAAAAAATAAGTACAAAGGCAGAGCCGATTGAAGGCATCAGCAAGGGTAAAGTAATGCCAAAAAAACGCCGCATATTTCCGACACCAAGTGAACTTGCCGCATGATGGTATTTCAATGATATTCGCTCCCATTGATCTCCAATAATTTTCATAGCCAACGGAAAATTATAAAAAACATGTGCAATCAAAATTCCTGTTAAAGAATAGAGAAAATGTACCTGAGGTTCATCCGTTCCGAGGATGGCCATCAGTCCGCGATTGATCCAGCCGTTGTTGCCATAAAACAGCACCATTGCCAAAACCACCAAAATCGAAGGCAGAATGAAGGGCAGGTAAGTCAGCAGACGAAACCAGCGCTTCCCCGGGAAGTTATAGTTTGTTAGCAGCCAGGCTCCGGGAAGTCCGACAAGAATCGAAAGTAGCGCACTTAAAAAAGCCTGATAGAGGGAAAAGCCAATGACCCGCAAATTCCATGGATCACTCAAAAACTCCTTAAAAAATTTCCACTGCAAAAAACTTTCTTCCGGATGCAAAGGATTGTTACCAGAAAGAAAGCTCAAAAGGGGCCAATAAAAACCTGCTCCAAGCAAGAGCAGTGCGGATATTTGCAGAAGCCTAAGAGGGTGTGGTTTCACTATTGGATATGGGTTACTGCGACATTGTCCGGGACCATTCTTTCAACCATTTTGAGTTTTGCTGGTTGACTCGTGCTGGATTCAATTCCGGAACTCTTTTTGGATGAGGTGCAATACGGAAAGAATCTGGAAGCGGCTGGTGCTGGATCACCGGGAACATCCAGTTTGTCAAAGGGATCGCGTTTTGAAATTTTTCGGAAAGCATGAAATCAATAAACTCACGTGCTAGTTTGATCCGTTTTGTCCCTTTGAGAATTCCCGAAAATTCTATTTGTCGGTAATGTCCATCCTGAAAAACAGCAGCCCTGTAACGTTCAGTTTTTTCATACTCCAAGTGATATGCGGGACTGGTTACGTAGCTCAACACAATCGGTACCTCGCCCTTGGTGAACATACCATAAGCCGCAGACCAGCCATTGGTTACTGAGAGTAAATTTGGTTCTAACTTCTTCCAGTAATCAAGGTAATTTTCTTCACCAAATACTGCTATCGTCCAGTGCAGCATCGACAAACCCGGAGAAGAAGTTTTCGGATTTTCAATCACTATTTTTTTTCTGTATTTTGGATCAAGTAGATCCTGCAGACTGTTTGGAGGATTTTTTATCTTTTGACTATTGTAAACAAAGGCAATGAAACCATAATCAAACGGGGTCACACGGTGTTTTTTGTCAACACGTAAATCTGCTGGAACTTGCTCCAAAAGTGGCGAACGGTAAGGTTCCCACAAATCATAGCTAAATGATTTTTCGAGTTCGCTGTTATTCAAGCCCAGCAGAATATCGGCTTTCGGATTTTCTTTTTCCAGAATCACACGATTGAGCACAGTTCCGGAGTCACCCGGAGAAACAACTTTTAGTTTGCAGGCACATTGTTTCTCAAAACGTTTAAAAACGACAGGACCCGGTCCCCATTCGCTGTTGAAAGAGTCGTAAGTGTAAATGGTTAATTCCGCTCCCCATGTTGGATTAATGAAAATTCCTACAACAATGAGCAACATGGGTAAAACGGACAATTTTATAGATTTCATATGAATCTCCAGAACAATAAATTTTGAAAGGAAAGGCTCCGGACATTCCGAAAACTCTCTTAATAAAATTTTCGCAGGGATGACAAAGAAGGGGGTATTTGGAAAGACCGTTGCAGAAACCGCCAAACAGAAGTGTCGTTTTCCTGCGCCAGCATGATCTGGATCAGGTTCCAAGGGACTTTCTCAGGTGGTTCCTTTATCTGAAACCCCCACCCCTAACGAAGATAGTTTTAGACTAATAAAATTCGTAAAAAATGTCAAGTAAAATTTATCAATTTAGTTGTTTTAAAACTACTGAATATGCTTACTGGGAATGAAAGTTTGATGTGAAACTGACAAAGCTATTTCTGCTTATTTTGAAGTTAAAGAAACCAGAACTGACTAACACAAAAAGAAAGGTGCGATTCTTGAAGAGTTTAGCAAGACAATCATTGTTCTAACACAACACCAAATTCCATTGGAAGGATAAGGACTTGCGAAATTTAACTATTTTAAAACGTTATTACATTATTCAAGGAGCATTACTTATTTTCGCTCTTGTAACTACAAACCAGGCATTTTCTGCAGAGAGCGTAAACCGTTACCGTACCCACTACAAGGCTGCTTTATTGGCTGATGCCGAATCTGGACGTATTTTACTGCAAGACCGGATGCATCAAAAAATTTATCCTGCGTCACTGGTAAAAATGATGGTTGCACTGATCGCGCTTGAGGAAATTGAGTCAGGACGAATCAGTTTAAAGGACAAGGTAAAAATTTCTCGCTGGACCAGCAAAATTGGCGGACACCAAGTTTATTTAAAGCAAGGTGAAGTTTTTAAGTTCAGAGAGTTGATGAAAGCCACAGTCATTTCATCGGCAAATGATGCAGCTGTAGCTGTGGCTGAGCATGTTTCCGGGCAAGTAAAGTTTTTCCTCAAAAAAATGAACGAACGTGCCGATGAACTTGGCATGAAGAAAACACGTTTCTATTCAGTACACGGTCTACCACCAGGGCGCGGTCAAAAAATTGATGTGAGCAGCGCATATGATTTGTATTTGCTGGCATTGGAACTCTTAAAGCATCCAATGTACCTTAGTTGGTCCTCAATCCGTCTGGATACTTTCAGAAACGGAACGTTCCAATTGTTGAACACTAATCATCGGATGATCCGCAATTATCGCGGCATGGATGGAATGAAAACAGGATATCATCGGCGAGCCGGTTTTAATCTGGTTTCCACTGCAAAGCGGAAAGGACAACGCTATATTACAGTTGTTTTAGGAGCAAAAAATTCAAGATTGAGGAGCAAGGCTACCAAAAACCTACTTGATTATGGTTTCGAAAATTATTTAAAATATGAGTTGAACAAGAAAGGTGATACTGTTCCATTTTCAGTAAGTGTAGAAAATGGAGAAGCGGAAGGTGTTTCTTTACAGGCAACTGATGCGGTCACCATTTTACTGAGTCAGGAAGAACACAAACGACTGGAAATCTGGCCTCAGATCCCCAAACAGATCACGGCACCTGTTAAAGTTGAACAACAACTAGGCAGCCTCGAATATCGGCTGGATGGCAAATTATTGGGACAAGTTAAACTGCAAACCGAAAATGCTGTTCCAGTTCATAGTTTCTTATCCGGGGGGTTTACCAGCATACTCACAAATTTGAGCGACACAAATTGATTTGATCCTGCAGTTTCCGGGCTGTAGTCCCTGCCTGCTGTGCAAAATCCTCTTTTGAGGAAGCATACAGTATGCTGCGAGAGGTACTGATCAAATATGGAATTATCGAACCATCATCAGCGTAAAAAAGCGTATTTCTTAAATCCCCTCCCTGTGTTCCAATTCCGGGAATTAGGTATGGCATCCGTCCGGAAATCTCTCGTATTGCAGCTATGTTCTCCGGTCGGGTGGCTCCCACAACTAAGCCTGCATTTCCAGAAATATTCCATTCTCGTACTTTTTTTGCAACCTTTAAATGTAAATTCGGAAGCTGAAAGTCGTTGGCTCCAGAATTAGATGTTAAGCACAGAACGAAAACACCGCGATCCGGATAATCTAAAAACGGTTCCAATGCATCATGTCCCAGATACGGTGTTACTGTTACCGCATCACAACCAAAAGTTTCAAATACTGCTTTTGCGTACATCCGTGAAGAGTGCCCTACATCTCCCCTTTTTGCGTCACCTATAACTGGAATTTCAGGAGGAATTTTCTGAATTAATTCCTGCAATACTTCCATTCCGGAAGGCCCTAAAGCTTCAAAATAGGCAAAATTAGGTTTAAAAACTGCAACATGATCTTTCGTTTCATTTACAATTTGCAACAAAAATTCTAGTAAACCTTCCTGAGAATTAGGCAGATGCTCTGGGATTTTCCCCCAGACTGGATCAAGACCAACACAAAGATAGGTATGTTTGGCACTAACTCGTTTTTCCAGTTTTTTAAAAAAAGTCATGATTTAGTAAACAAAAGCATAAATTTCATTAAGATGTTCTAAGTTTGTTTTGGAGAGCATAGTACTGACAACAGCAAATTTGAACTACTAAAACAATGACATTTGCTGTGGCTCCTGTTTTTTGGGTTGGCTGTTCCAGTCAACACTTACCGTTTTAATACCGCTTCGTGAATCATAATGAAGTTTCCCGTTTTCAAGGGCATAAAGATGCACATCACGAGTTACTTCGACATCTACTTTACAATACGCAATGATTTTATCCAGTTTGCCCTCTTTGTACCACTTCAGGGCCTGCAGGCCATCTGCAGATTTCCCGGTTCCAAGTGTTGGGCGTGCAATGGATTCAAGTTTGAGGCGGTGACCGAGAAGTTTTTTTAATTCAAGTAACATGTCAAAATTTTTCAGTCCGGCCAACTCTGAGTGAAGACGGGAACGTTCATGGGAGTCTGCATAACGTACTCCGGCCACTACTCGATAGTCAAAACCAACATGGTTGAATCCTACAATTTGATCTGCACGATAAAAATGATCGACCATTTCCTTAATTTGGTGTTCAATATAGACATGGAATTTTTCATCGAGTGTGTCCCAAATCACACCTATAGACATTCCCATGTCTTCGATGTTACCCCAGCCGCCAACTTCTTCGGCAGAATACTTGGTTTCCAAGTCAAAATAAAGGATTCTATTCATAGCTCAAAATCATTAGTTGTTTGTTGAAAATTGGAAAATTACTACACCTTGTTTGAAGTGCCTCCGGACGCAGATATTTCTCTGATTCGCAGGGCATTCCGTAGAAAAGCTAAATCATGTCATCCGGACTTATTTCAGCAAGTGTCCGAAGAAGAACGGAAACGTCAACAAAAGATCTTCGTACGTCTTTCTCAAGCCTATGAAGTTCTTGCAGATCCGGAAAAACGTAATATTCTGGACCGACAACTTGGAAAGTCTGGTGCAAAAGCTTCACAACCACATGACCAGAAAATTAGAACAAGCTCAAGTTCTTCTTCAAGTAGAAGAGGTTACAAACAAAAACCAGAGTTTCGCGGCAATTCTCATGAATCTGCTACTTTGGAACCGGATGACACTTTAGAAGATTTACTGCGGGACGCTGGAGAAATGCTGGGACAATTCGGATTAAGTTTTAGGGATCCACTGGAAATATTTGTGGACTGGGCACGGCAGATTTTTCAGGAAGTGACTGAGTCCTTTGAAGATCACGCAGATTATAGAACAAGTACAGAAAGTTCAAACCATAAAACACATACAAAATCGTATACAGATAAAGATCCGTTAGACAACATTGAAGCAGAATTGAAGCGTTTGAAAAAACAACAAATTAAGGCAACTTCAAAATCTGCATTTTATGTTCGTTCAAATATTAAAGACACTGATATTGAACAAGAGTTGCGAAGTATCAAAAAAAAATATAAACTTTGAGCAACTACTTATTTTCTAAAATTTATGGATATTAACAATAAAGTAAAGATTGTCATTCTGATTCCTTGCCTTAATGAAGAAATAACTATTGGCAAAGTGATCCATGATTTTCAGGATGCAATTCCTGAAGCAAAAATCATTGTTTTTGATAACAACAGTACAGACCGGACGGCAGCAATCGCAAGAGAGTGTGGAGCAGAAGTGATCCCGGAATCGCGTCCCGGCAAAGGGCATGTGATTGCAAGTATGTTCATGAAAGTGGATGCGGATTATTATGTGATAGTTGACGGTGATGACACATATTCTGCAGAGCATGTCCGGAAACTGCTGGAACCGGTGATGCAAGAACAAGCAGATATGGCAGTTGCTGTGCGTTTAGCAGAATACACCGCAACGTCTTTCCGACCGCTCCATATTTTTGGCAACAATTTGGTACGTAGACTGGTCAATTGGATTTTTAAAAGCAACCTCTCCGACATTATGTCCGGCTATCGTGCATATAGTCGGGAACTGGTTCAATCAATTCCGATTCTTTCATCCGGATTTGAAGTGGAAACAGAAATGACAATTCGGATACTGGATTATGGATTCCGGATTAAAGAAGTTCCATTACCATACAGGGAGCGTCCGGAAGGATCTGTTTCAAAATTGCGAACTTTCCATGACGGTTTTAGGGTGCTTGCAGAAATTGCCAGAATTGCAAAAGCTTACAAACCTTTTACTTTTTTTGGGGGTATTGGAATGGCTTTTATATTGGCTGGAGGAATCTCAGGAATCTGGGTTATTCAGGACTATCTGGAAGATGAATATGTAAACAAGGTCCCAACTGCAATTTTGGCAACTGGATTTATGTTGTTAGGGTTTGGCAGTATGGGGATTGGAATTTTGCTGAACACTATAAGTTACCGTTTTCGAGAAAATATGCGTCAGTTGCACAAAATAATTCGCAGCAGGTGAAGTAATAAGTTTTCAGTTTTCAGTTTTCAAGTTTAAATATTGTTTTCTATATCCTGAAAACTAAAACGTGTTACCTTGATTTGGCGTAAGTGTTGCTAAAACTTCCAGCGGTAGGCAATTTTTAACGATTCTTTATTCTGGGCAAATAACCAACCTGCAGGAGATTGCGTAAAACTCGTGGGGGAAGCGTCATCCTCTGGACGAGGGGCACCGGGATCCCACACACTACGTGTACCCAGCATAATCCCTATCAATGCTCCTACAACAGTACTGGAGCCTATAGTACGGAATTGATCACGAGTGTTGGTTTCTTTTCGAATAAACGCGAACCAGGTGCCTATCATCAACCCGGTTCCTGCACCATAACCTAAGTTAGAGGGGACAGCTTTTCCTTCACTTGATAATAATTCGCGACGGACAATCAGATCGTCTTTCAATGTTGATTCACTTTCATCAGAAAACGCACCTTCATCAAGATATTGATCAGTTGAATCAAACTGAGAGTCGAAAGGATCTTGAGGGTCTTGTGTCTGCTGGGTTCCAAAATCTTGAGACTCTCCGGAACCAAAATCATCACTTTGGAAGTCATTGTCGCCGAACTGCCCGAAACCGAATTCATCGCCTCCATCTAACATGAGAGGATCATCGTCAAACTCCTGTGCTGCTAGATCAACTACAGGCGATACTACACAAAAAAAGACTGTTAAAACTAAAACAAACCGTCGAATGGCGGTAAAGAAGAACATGAAAAAGAGACTCATAATTTTGAAAAAGATTAAAATTTGAAATAGACTTAGACTTTTCAGCTAATTTCACAGTAGCCTAAATGCAATTCTCATTCAAACTCAGAATAACCGTCTTTAACTCTTTTTTTAGTTAGTAGGTTATTATATAAATATTCCTGCATTTGTTGTTAAAAAAACCAACCAAGCACTCGATGGAATGACCTGTAAAGAACAATACTCAAAATATAAATCCTGACTGATTTTCAATAATGAAAAAACTCACACTCTGGAAAATAAAATGGATTTTACCTTTCTTTTTTCTGTTGATGATCACTGCTTCTTTGCAGGCACAGGAAACAGGACCTTTAATGATGAAGCAGGAGTTGGGTTATACCCTTGGGGGAGGTGTCTTCGGAGCAGGTTTAGGTGTTGTTGTGTGGTTCATGGATCCCCTGAATCCAAGTGTCACCTTAAAAAGTACGGTTAAAAACGGTTTTATGACCGGAACAGCATTGGGTGCATTATTTGGATTTTATATGCTGCAGAACTCAATCATAGTACCCTCAGAATCAACCTTGCCGGAAAATTTGGATGAACTTCTGGGAAAAGGAGACCTTTTACGGCCGATTCAAAGTTCAATCATTTCTCAAAATGGAATCAAATCTGTTCAAATATTCAGGCTCCCTATTTTTGGATTCCGATTTTAGGATACTGTAAATATTAATTTTTACCAGGTACATGAGACTAAGGCTGAAAAAAATATTTGTTATTATTGTTTTACTGGGTTGCATAAATCTTCCTGTGATTTCAGCACAGGAAGAGGGCATTCCACTTGGTGGCACCAAAAAGCCGGTAATGTACTCCGTTTTTTGGAACACACTTTGGGGCTCAGCATGGGGAGCCGCGATGGGTTTTTCTTATCATTTAGCTTCAGGAATTCAGCTCAGAGAGTCATTGGTTACTTCTACAACAATTGGTGGAGTAATTGGCTACGGACTAGGTATATATCTGGTTGTAGGTGGCTTAAGTTTTGACAAATCCTATCTTCTTAAACTACCATCTCCTCAGCAAAGTGGACAACAACCCAATACAACTTTCATTGAATCTGAGATGATGCCGCTATATTCTCGTGCAGTAAAAACTATTCCTTTAAAGTGGGAGGTTCCAATTTTCGCATTCCGTTTCTGAATAATATTTCTTCAACTTATCATGGAATCTCAGGGACTTCAGACCTATTCGTCCTTTCTACATGAAAATCGCAAAGAATTTGTGATTCTTCTTTTGTTGGGAGCACTAGCCGGAGCTGCCTATTATTTATTTTCCTTCAGAGAAACACCTGAAAATATTCCTTTTGAAGAAAGAGGTGTGTTGGATCTGGAGCAGATCACAGTAAATGATTACCAATTAGAGCGGAGAAGTTGGAAGCTCAAAGGTAAAAGGGCCGTTATTTCGGAAAAATCCAGTCGTATGCGTATTGAGCAGGTAACGATCTGGGTATTTGTTTCAGACAATTCTTCTGTCAAACCTACACCAAATATGCCTCTATCAACCAACCTTACTACGCAGGAGGTTGATCTTTTTATTACTGCAGAGCAGGGCTTGATAGAGTGGGACGATAACAGGGTAACACTTACTGGGAATGTAGTGCTTTTGCGGAATGACGGATCTGAAGTTCACACAGAAACTGCAATCTATAATGCAAAACAAGAGATTCTTACTATCCCCAAACCGGTGAGGGTATTACGGGAAGGACACACTTTGCATGGAAGCGGACTCATATACAATGTTTTAAAAGGGGAATTAAATCTTAAACAGCCCGTGTTGTTACGGCATGAATGAGAAGTGTAGAGAGATGAATGAACGGCAGCCGTATATTTATGATGAACTTATAAAAAGTAAACAAACACTCTTGTATTTTATATATTTTTGGTGTGCCCTTAAAATGTCAAACTTCAACATTTTTTTATAACTCACCAGAAATAATGTAAAGCTAATGTTCCTTCCAGACTTCCAAGCTGTTCTATTTCCATCCGGATATCCCAGTCTTGCGCAATGGTCAGACGTTGATCAAATCGAATGTGGAAATATTCTTTTTTTGGACCGTAAATACTTTTAAACCAACCTCCGTCGAACCTTATTTTCCAAATATCCAATACACTCCACAACATACCAAGATGTGGTGCATAACCCCAAGTTGTTTCCGGCCACGAATGTTTTTTTATTTCTCCAAAGAGGTCTAAAAAAAGATACTCCAAGTCTTTACCACCAATTGAAACTGACCGGCCAAAACCTCCAGCTATGCTAAATTTTCTGCAGGGTAAGCAACCAAGATGTTCACGTTCCCAACCTCCACGCGCACGCCATGACCATTCATAATCTCCGGATATCCCTGTTGGATTGAGGGCAAATTTTTGAATATTAAATAATTGGAATTGTGTTACTTCAAAAGAGTTTTTACGTAACTGCAGATGCAAATCCAGCGTAACAACTTCTGCATTTTGTAGGTGTCCTGATTCATCTCCAAGTAAATCATGATAATTTGCCCAGGTACCAACTTCCAGTGCAGGCCCCAATAGCGAGTTGGAAACTGCACCAAATCGAAAACGCATAGGTGGTGTACCGTCAGTGGGGGCTTCAGGAATTTCTGCTGAAACATTGTTTTCCAGAATTGGCAGTTCACTACGGACACGGAGCAGTACAGAACGATCTTTTTGCTGATTCACTTTGGGTTTGTCCCTTTTCACATACTGCCTGTAGTCCAGCAAAGTATCAATAATTCTTGCTCGTGACTGTTCTGGAAAGCTGCGAAATTCTTCTGAATCCAGATAATTTTCAGATTCAATCAAATTCGTCAATTGTTTTTGCTCCATTTCACTTAATTGAGCTGTGCGGTTCTGCAATTTTCTTTGTCTTGACGGAATCAGCTTTGGAACTCCTAGGAGAGATTGTTCTCCTGATTTTTTTTTGAAATTTTTTAGTTTAAACACTACATCGACCGGAATAGCCCAAATTGCTCCGGAAGTATTGATTCGAGTTGTGTCAGTCCATGCCATTTCCAATAATTCTGCCATTCGATAAGCACAATTATCAAGGAAAAAATAATAAGTAAAGTTTACGTTTTGTAGCAATTCCCATGCATGATAGGTCACACGATGCTTCTGTTCAACTGTAAAATTTAGTGCGTACTCCCACAAATCTCGCAATTCATTTTCTCCATAAACATGATTAAAATTATAAAATCGTTCATCAGTAAATCTTCCGTCGTATCCCCCAAATAGTCCTCGTAAAGCATAGATTAAAGGGTTGTCATCAGGGTTAACCATTGCCCCAAAATTCAATGTGGGCCTGAGGAGAGAATGGCCAAAATAACGGTTATGAGAATTGAATTTGAGGAGTAGATGTCCAAATGTTGAAGCAGGATTTTCTAAATAAGATGAGACAAATACTATGCTGATTCCAGTTGATTCTTCTAGATTCGACCAACGTTCAAATAGAGGGCAGGACAGTTTTGGTAATTCCGGAAAATCAAGATTACTGCGGAGCCAGTTATAGCGGGCAATAAACTTACATCGTGCATGTAGATTTGGGTCCCCACTGAGCGGCGAAAGCAATGCTTTTAATGTTGCTTTAAGTTCGGCTGTCGGATCTATTTTTCCTTCTTGTGAAAGGAAAAAGTCGCTACTGACTATATCACTTTTAAAACTCCATTGGCCGACTGATTCACCAAATGAATAAAAGTGTAAAAGTTTCAGCCAATAAGGCTGAAGAGCAAGTTGGCGCTCGTCAGCCTGTTTCCAGAGTGACAGAAAAACAGTTTTTTCATCAGCAAGTTCATGTCCTGAACTCTGTTTTATAAGCTGAGCTTGTATGCTGGACGCAGAAAACATTAGCCAAAGTAACAGCCATCGCCTCCAGCGAAATGTATGAAAAATAAACACGCGGAATTTTATTAAAGTATCATTCTGTGTAGAAATTATTTATAACATATTTTCTCATTTAATTCTATATCTTTGTAATTCTACAATTAATTCTAGTGTCTCAGACATTGACATGCTTGCTGTAAAATCGCATAGTAGGAACCAGATAAATGTCATGGTTTTCACAGATGAAGAATAAGATTAATAAATTGAATTTAACAACCAAAATTACTTGTTCAGTTGTATTTGTAAGCTCTCTAATGAATGTATTATTGGGAGGGTGCGGCGGAACAGCAAATGTTGTTGTGACAAAACCAAAAAGCACTTCACTTATAACTCCAAAACTTATTTCGATAACACCGAGAAACAATGCAATCACTGTTAAACGAAATGAAAAAATTATTTTGAAATTTAGTGTTCCAATTGATCCTCTGACTGTTACAGTCAACACAGAAGATACGCAATGTTCTGGTACCATACAAATTAGCTCCTATAATTTCAGAAATTGTGTGCGGATGAATCTGCCGGAATTAGAGGACGGTAATAAAAGAATCGTGCTGTCTCCCAAAGGAGTTTATGCTACACAAGAGTTTCATAAAATACGTTTGAGAACTGAAATAAAAGCTATAAATGGAGCTTCATTGAAAAAAAATCTTACAACTAAACTTGGATTTCGCACGACATGGAGCCAGCAAATTGGGACGCAAGGTGATGATACCGGTTTTGCAATTACTGTTGATAAGGATGGTAATGTCTATCTTGCAGGAAACACCAGTGTAAGTGAAAGTGGAGGAGAATCAGATTTATTTCTGGCAAAATTTACCCCAAGTGGTTTCCTGAATTGGATTCATCAACCTGGTTTTGGACGGTCTGTTAAGGCTGCAGTTTTGGGAATGAAAAAATCAGGTCAACTTAGTTTGAGTGGACTTTCGCAGGGAAAAAACAATTCTGCTGTTATTAAGTTGATTTATGATGTAAATGGCAAAAAATTATCCTCAAAAGTAATCGGAATTTCTGGATCAGTATCAGGAAATGGAATGGCATTGGATTCGGAAGGACATATTTACGTTTCTGCTGCATCTCCTTTCAATTTAATGAAGATCCGCAAAAACGGCGAAAAAATGTGGGCGACTGAATTAAATCCAGGGATCAGTCTTCAGGCAATTGCCTCTGATTCAGGAACTGGTCTGTATCTTACCGGAAGTATGATGCGGTCTCTTGACGGGAATAAATCAACAGGAGGTATAGATGTTTTTCTGCTGAAAATGTATAAGACGGGACCTAAACGCTGGAGCAAAACATTTGGAACAAAGCTCGATGACTCGGGGACGTCACTGGCAATTCTATCTGATGAAGCAGTTGCGTTGGTTGGGTATACTACTCAAACTGAAAGTAATGGTACAGATATGCAAGAAAATTATGATGCATTTGTCGCAAAATATAATTCCGAAGGTACAAAATTATGGACATATATTTTTAAAGGCACGAAATCTGAACAATGTACGGTTAATTTGTGGACTCCAGAAGGGAACTTGCTGGTGGGAGGTTATACTGAAAGTAGTATGGAAAAGCAATCTCATTTCGGAAAGGAGGATGCTTTTTTAGCAATGCTGGATTCGGGAGGCGAATTGCTCTGGCTTCGGCAATTTGGTACACCGGAAAACGAACGCCCCTTAGGTTTAGCTATTGGAACTGAAGGACAAATATACGTTACAGGTTTTACAGAAGGTCGAATGGATGGAGCAAAATACAGTGGTGGGAAAGACATCTTTCTTGTCAAGTTTAACAAAAAGGGAGAAAAACAGTAAGTAC
>Ga0209709_10000772_pt1 | contig 30237 bp, 24 predicted proteins | sample ArcticOcean_MG_C_2_FD_187435 | JGI IMG/M metagenome (GOLD analysis project Ga0209709, IMG submission 187435) | Marine microbial communities from western Arctic Ocean - ArcticOcean_MG_CB4_136 (SPAdes) (version 2) | ecosystem: Environmental > Aquatic > Marine > Oceanic | place: Arctic Ocean... | reverse complement strand
GTAACCTCACTGCTGAAAATACCACATTATCAGATGGAAGTATTCGCAGTATTTACTCTGATTGTATAAATGATGGAGAGGTAATAAATTACAAAGTAGCTAATGCGGGGCATGATATTGACCAAAATTTCGAAGGGGGATTGAATTCTTTGATTTGGAGATTTCTCGCTAATCACTGATTATACCCCCTGTATTCCCCCTGTAGAGGCGCTAGTACTATGGTTACCCTTTGCACATGCTCGTAGTCGCCACAATGTCTTATTCATCGAGGCCAAGATAAGAGCGAATCACATCTCTCGCCTCATCATCACCAACACCTTTTGCAGACAGAAGCCAATGGATATAGCGGGGGTCTTCAAAATGAATTTCTTTCACATCTCGGCCTTTATGTCGGCCAAAGGCGAGAATGATTTGCTCTCCATCTTTGCGAATTTTACCTAATTGGTCAACCAGTTCGAGGTCACCTAACCCCCTTCCTAATTTCGTCGCATCCGAAGCGATGTTTCCGTGAACGGCCCAACGTTCTAATTCTTCAAGCGAATGCCGGAATGATGGTGCGTGATCGATGGAAAGTCTCCAGAAAAGTAACAGTGATGCTGCAGCATCAGCAGCAGCAGTATGCGCATTTTCCAAAGAAATACCATGCCGCACACACAATGCACCAAGATTGTGTGGACGTGGAATATTGAGCCTTCGAACCAATTCGATGGTATCCATGACTGCTTTGGGGCGAGGCATTCTCCTCCCGAGACGAAAGAATTCAGCTTCAAGCAACTCGAGGTCAAACCGGCGAACGTTATGGCCGACGATGACCGAGCCCTCAATCATTTCAGCAACTTGGTCGGCGATGGTTGAAAAGTCCCCTTTTCCACGAACATCTTGGTCAAAGATGCCGTGTACATTACTCGCTCCGTATGGAATCGGGCGACGGGGATTGATGATTTGTTCAAAGTGAATTGCCGTTCCGTCCGGCGCAGCCCCAATCAAGGCAATTTGCACAATACGGTCCGATGATGTAGAGATCCCAGTCGTCTCCAAATCAAAGGCGAGCACACGCTCGCCATCGAGGACATTCGGGGCCATAGACGAACAACACCGCTGACCCCCTTTCAACATCACCCTCTGGATGCAAGCAATCGCAAACCCCTTACTCGTCCTGTCTGTGCATCTGGCTATGGGACTTTTGAATCGTTTGAAAAAGGTCTTTTCTTCGAAGCAGGAAGAAGTCGAAGTTGAGGAAGTAGAATTCCGAGATTCTCATCACGAACGCCTTACTGAGGATTTTGTTCAACGTCAACAAAGCGTAATCGACGATGCAATGAATGAATTAGAATCCAATGTTGAGAAAGTAAAGAAAGAGCCAACTCCAACAGCAGCACCCGCTTATGATGCTGGAGAGGTTGAACTTTCGGACTTACTGTCTGTAGATGAGCAACTCCAAGATTATTCAGAACTGAACATCGTTGAACACCAATCGGTTGAAGAGATGGGAGGCCATCTTGAATCTGCGACTCTTGTTGGCGATCTTCCAGAAGAAATTGAATTCTAAACATTCGGCATTCAGGCCATACATTTCGAATGCCGGATAAAATGAATATAACCCCCCAAGCATTAGATAGGGAGAGGATTCAGCATATTTTCATGTGGCAAATAATGAGTGGGCGAACCGTTCGTTCTTTGCTCATGGTTGGACTCATGGTTTGCTCGAGTTTTGTTGCCGGATGTACGGGAGCATTGGATTTTACCGTTGACCCAAGAGCCAACCTCACAGCATATCCACTTCTCATTCAAGAAGGTGAAACCGTTACCTTTGACGCCCGAGATTCAGAACCGATTGAAGGTGTAATCACCGAATTCCTGTGGGACTTTGGAGACGGTCAAACTGCAGATACCACGACAGGATTTACCTCTCATCGCTATACCACTTTTGGAATTTTCATTGTTGAATTAACAGTCATCAACGACCAAGGTGGCGAAGACAAAGCGACGGCATTGATCAATGTTAACGGGGCGCCCTTACTCAATCTTACCTACCCCGACTCTATTCGGTCAGGCGACTCTGTGCGCTTGGATGCGAGTAACAGCTTTGACCCTGAAGGCGATGAATTAGATTTTGAATGGGATTTGGATTGGGGAGAAGATTCCGATGGCGACGGTGATATGAGGAACGATATCGACTCCACCGACTCTACTGTTTTGTTGCCTACGAACCGTTCAGGAACGATTCAAGGAAGCCTAACTGTTACTGATTCGGCAGAGGCTATGGTGAAAGAATTGTTCACACTCGAAATCACTTCTCGACGCTATGAAGTCACTTGGGAAACCAAAGAAATCGAATATTCATGGGATGAATACCTTGACCAAGGGCAACAATGGGAGGGCAACATCACTCCTGGTGAAGATGGGCGGGTGACTGCTTTCCTTGGAGTGCTTGAATTGCAGCAAGATGTTCTTGCCCCACAGGATAATTTTACTTTATCCATTTTTATTGTCAACGATGGCTATGATAGATCGGCTCAAACCGAAGGAGGGAATATCACTGCCAATGAATCAACATCTGCCTCTTTGTCAGCAGACAACATGAATCCAAATGGAGAAGACGGCATCTATGATTCTGATTCTGAGGAAGCATTACTCCAACAACTCCTCACAGCGCCAGGTACCCGCTCAGGTCAAGGCACATGGATATGGTCAGTTTCAGCACAACAAGCAGAACCTGACCCCTTGTTTGAAGGCGCCCCAGATCCAGACCCTGGAAACGATTGGACATTGACAGTAACCGTCACAGTTCTCATTCCAAAGCTCACTGAAATTGCTTATGAGTGACCACTTTGGTCGATGGGAACATGTATGAAGCGGGAGCACTTGGGATGAGTTGGTTGCCATGGTCGACACTGTAGAAATTAACCGCATCAATATTCGCGATTCCCTCTCTGTTGATGTTTCAGTTTGGATGGAACATCCGAACGATATGGACTTCAGACCATCACTTTCGATATCTGGGACCACCTTCACAATCACCAGTCATTCCGATGGCGCAACACTTGCTACGGTCGAATTAGACGATGCGCAAATGGAAGCAGTCGTTCGAGATCAAGCCGCTGAATTACGAGTTAAATTCCAAGTGCAAGGCATGCACGGCCGTCTCAAAGATATCCACCCAATTATTGCAGATGGTAAGGCTAAGAAGTTAGCCACTGCAAACTGGAAAACCACCCTCAGCGTTTCCTTTGAGTGATTTCGCCAACGTTTCGGCTTGATGGGACCCCCATAGTTTCTTTGATATGGGTTAACAGAGTTTTTCGGTTTATGCCACCAAGACGAAAAGGAATAGGTTCGCAAAAGCAAGCAAGGTTTGAACGATTGAAATCAGAAATCCTCACATTTGTCGGCGCCAACCCTGGATGTTCAGCACAATCGATTGTTGCAAATTTAAGCAATGACCGTGCAATGCGAAACCATGGACTTACACCCCGTAAAGTTGGGTTCTTCATTCCACGACATCTTGCTCAATACCTCGTATGGTGGCAGGACCATACGGCAGGGCGACGAGTTTACGGTGAAGCAGATTGCTCTGAAGTGCCTAAAAAACATTGAAATCAAGTAATCTGAAAGGGCGAGGCTCATGTACATTGAGACATGAGGAGAAACTATGCGGGAAGGTATTGCAGCGTACTTTGACCTTGACGGCACCCTTTTGGATGCTTCAAGCGAAAAAACGTTAACGGCTGTACTTGGGATAAAACGGCCATGGCGCATTCCGTATGGAGCAGCAGCATGGTCCGTGGGTTTCATAGCGAATCTCTTACGTTTGCGAGCTCCATATGATGCAGCACGCAACCGCGGACATTTCTCACTCGCATCTTGGGATGTATTGGATAAACTCTCCAAAGAAATCGCTGAACAAAAACTCGTTCACAGAATCACTCCGCAAGCCAGAGATAAAATCGAATGGCATCGTGCCCAAGGCCATCGCTTGGTACTGGTTACTGCGACGATTGCTCCAATGGCTGATGCAATGGGGGAAGTGCTTGGAATGGATACTGTCTATGGGTGCGGTCCTACAAACCGAACAGGTATACTCAGCGGCTCTGAGCGTGGCTGGTCAGTCCCTCGCCGAAAAGGAAAAGTTCCGATTATTCAATTAGATGCTCAAGAGAATGGACATGATCTCGCTGAATGTTATGGTTATGGGAACACAATGGCAGACTCATGGTTTATGCGAATTACAGGCCATCCCGTTGCAATCAATTCCAAAGGCGCCTTCAAGCAATTCGCACAAGAACAAAATTGGGAAATGCACGATTGGAAAATTCAATCATAGACAGCGGCTGCACCACAAAGAGACAAGAGCGGCCCCACCGCGATTCGAACACGGGTTGCTGGCTCCGCAAGCCGGCGTGATATCCAAGCTACACTATAGGGCCTTGTAGTCGGCCCACTAACCGATTGGATATAAGCGCAACGGGTTGCCTTTTGCAACTTTTTATCTCTTCGAATACAAGCCTTCATGATGACTGAGCATGTGGTACAACTATGGCGGTTCAACTCACGCGTCGAGTCGATTACCCGATGTTGGATAATGCCAACATTGCTTACTTCCCCAGAATTTATGACCTTGCACACCGCTTTTTTGAAGAATGCTGGGAGCCAATGTGCGGGATAAGTTATCCTGAAATGATTGGCGAGCAAAGAATTGGCTTCCCTGTAGTCCACATAGAAACTGATTTCATCGCCCCGCTTCGGTATGGAGATACGGTTCATGCAACAATTTGGCTCACGAAAGTGGGAAACACTTCATGCACATGGGCATATGAGTTCCATAATCAAAAACAAGAATTACTATGGAAATCCTCACAAGTGACCGTTTGTGTCGATATGGATTCGTTAGAATCAAAAGCAATTCCTGAAGAGATTAGGGCGGGTTTGCTCAATCATATAGCGGAGGTGCCGACATGAGTGATTCAGATGTCGATCTTGGATTTTCAATGCGGATGGATGACAGTCAGCCAGAATCCGAAATACCACCGCATATCTTTACTATTCGACCGGACACTAAAGGGCCAAAGTCAATTGGAGTACTTCTGATTGTTTCTGCGCTCGTACTCTTCTTCCAGGCATACGGAGATATTTCACTCCACCAAGCAGCCGACCTTTCTGATGAAGAGGTTGATTTGATTTTGGATGTGCCGAACAGTCAAGGAGATGGGACAGAAGATATTTCTATCGAACAATACCAATTATTCCATGATGCTGCAAGAGAATCAGGTGGCTATGCTGTTCGTGGCTATGGGTTAGGTCTTGCCAGCCTCATGTTGTTGTTTGGCGGGGGCATGCTGCTCTTTCTCAAAGGAACAGGTGCAAAGTTGGCTGTTGGGGGGGCAACACTCGGCATGGCGTCAGGCATTTCAGGCAGTCTTCTGGTCAAAGGTGCGGCAGATGCACATTTGGCTGGCGTTTTATTGCTCACCTATGAGATCACAACCTATCTTTGCGGAGTATGCATGGCCATGTGCATAGGTTTAGCAGCACTACCTCTGATCAATGCGCGTGCACGTCTTGCCTTGTACCCTGAAAACCGAGTGGTTTTGAAAACGGACAGTGAAGAATGAGTTATTCGGAACTTGGTTGAGGCCATTTTTTTGAAAGTGCTTTTCTCAAATCATCGTCGATAATCGCATTCCACCAATCACTGCCTTGCCAAATAGCGTATCGTCCACGAATACCGCGAAGGTCAGCTCCAGCAAATTTGCAGTTTCTGAAATTCGACAAATTTAATCTCGCTTTGCGAAGGTCAGCATTTCGGAAATCAGAACCATCGAAGGCAGATTTCATCAAATCGATCTGAAACATGGATGCTTTTCGAAAATCGGAGTTCGAAAAGTCCCCTTCTGTAAAATCCGCATTATCGAGAATCGCTCGGCGGAATGTTGAACCTGCGTGCCTCCCTTTGCGGAGTATTACATCACTGTGATTTTGGAAAGACCAATCTAACGGTACTGATTCCTCATCGCTTGTTTCCCGGGGGTCATCATCACCACCCCCCGACATTACCATGCTCATCCCTCAATTCGTTGAGCGTTTGTCCAAATGGGCACGTCCTTCTACACTCAGGACTGCAAATCGATTTTTATCTTCATTTCCGTCCGGGATCACCAAGAATTTTCTTTCTCGCAATCGATTGAGGTAAAGCGATAAATTCCCAGGTGACTCCATTCCTGCATCTTCAAACAATTGATTTATCACGCGGGGCGGACTATCGCTGACGCCTTCGACTTCACGAAGGTAGTGAATGGCGCCAAGTACTTGGTCGGGTTTCCGCTTCAAAGAACAGGTTTCAACGAGAGTATGGAAAGCCGAGCCCCGTTCAGGTAAACCCGATGCTTTTGCAGCGGCTATAGCGGCTTTCATTGCAGAGTTCCGAGCAACCTTCAAACGATCAATCATGAGTCCCCATGAATCGTCTTGACGGAGCAGAGAAAGCATCTCTTCGAGTTCCCCAGTCGACCCATCGAGGTCGATTTCGACATCACCAGCGGTTATGGAAATTTTAACCGTCCTGTCCATACAAACACCTTATGTGGTAATGCATCGGCCTAATGCTATTAACCTTTAGAGAGTCTACTTCCAGTCGAATCTGCGGGGTATTTGAAGAAAGGCTTGAAAACCCAAGGCGCGTGCTCGTATTCAGTAAGGGGCTTTATGCCGCTAACCAGCAGAGGCCAGAAGAATGAATCAAAGCCGAATTCCGACGCTCCTCGTGCTCTGTTTACTGATTCTTTCACAGTCCAGCGCTCTTTTCCTCGCCAGTGCGAATGGCCAAGGCGGAACAATCAACCTTTTTTCGGGTAATTCAGCGTCGTTTTCTCTTTCTCTTACAGCCAATCAACTGGATACAAATTATTCCATTGACGTTCCTCGAAACGTGACGTTTGAATCCGGACAATTCGTTATTAGCGTGAGAGACGAAGTCGATTCCCCTGGCCAAGTCTCTTTGGACATTGGGCAAGATGGAGTCAACGAGTGGGCGTTTGAGGAACAAGGTTTTGGAGATTTAGGTCATCAAAATACATTCTTGAACAACATGTCATCCCAATCAATTTTTTCAAACGGTTCGTCTCAATCTATTCCATTTCTTTTACCACATAATTCTATCGTCCAGAGCGGAACAATGAACGTGACCTATACTTCTGATGTGGCTGCTGGACTGATCCCAATCAATAACATCTCGGCCTATGAAACGGGAGACCTTGACAACGACACTCGAGACGAAATAGTTGTCAAAGCCTCTGTCAATCTCCAAGGTGTCTCTGGTCCAGCTCTTGCCACTCTTGATTGGAACTCATCCACTGGAATTACACTTTCTTCTTGGGTCGCTACATGCGGCGCTGGAGGAGATATCGTGCTTGCCGATGTGAACGGTGATAATTTTAGTGATGTACTTTCAATCGCTCCCGATGATAACCGGGTTTGTTTCCACCAAACGAATCCAGTCAATGGGGCACTGGGTGCGGCTCTTTCGATTCCACTCTCTGCTGATTTGATCTCAGCCAGTGCAGGCGATATCAATGGCGATGGATACGCCGACATTCTCTCAATTCATGAAGGCGGAATTGTATCATTACGCACATACAGCGATAAAAACACCAATTTCGATGACAATACCACTCTGGCAGTTTACGGTAATGGCACAATTGTGCCCGCCCAACTTACAACTCTCTATGCGGGATACTTCAACGGTTCACAGGGAGAGTTTTCAGCATTGGTCTCTGATAGCACCAGTCATACAAGCCATGTCAGATGGGCAACCAATGGATTAGCAGTCGAAGCAGACACCTTCGATGGAATGGAATCTGAAATCATCGGAGCCGATATCGATCAAGATGGGGACATTGATTTTCTTTCATCAACAATGCAAGGCTATGTTCTCGCTGAAAATACTGGGACAACTTGGACGACAACCAATGTCGTTTCCTCTTTGATTTTAACCAATGCTACAATCGCAGACCATGACGGCGATGGCACGGTTTCTCTCCTTGTCCCTCAACTCACATCAGGTGATGGGAATTCTCAAACTGTGGAGGGAAACATCACGCTCTACAATATTACAACGACTTCAATTACATCAACCCAAACAATTCTCGAACCATGGTCATGCCCTACAGACTCCAAATATATCGACATGGATGCTGATGGCCTATCAGAACACATTGTTTCTGCAGGAGAAGGAAACCTGTTCGGCTTATTTATTGGTTCATGGAATTCAATCGGCATGGATATCGACCAAGATGGCCAGAATGATTTATTCGCATCCGGGTACGCAGGGGATGGACAAAATGGCACGCCTCCACTGGAATTCGAAGACCCTCTTGGAAAAATAACCACTCTTCTTACTCCATTGACCGCCTCTCAAATTTACACTCTCCATGATTACGATATCAAAATGAATCTACTTTCCTACGATTTCACCAATTCCGGAACTGGTTCCTTCAACATCTCAAATATGGATCTTGGATATGATATTGATTTTATTGTTGAAAACAACCCCGCTGCAGTGGGCAATCTTACCAATATTATCAATCAACTTCAAACAGCTGGAACCGGTACAATCAGCATCCCCTTGCCTTTCTTGTCAACGAAGAACGGGACCTTATCTGCTACAGGACTCAATGCTGACTATGTCCCTGGTGCCCCGAATTTGGCTTTACCACCCGACCCAGTATTGACCGTCAACATTCTTTCTTCGGAATTCGTTTTATTTTCATGGCAAGATGAGATTGATTTCGGAACAGACCTCCTCGGATTCGAAATTTTCAAAGTGAATGCGGGTGATATATTCGACCTCAACAACCCTACTTTTGTCTTAAATCTGAATTCGACTTCTGATTCAGATATTTCTCCTGGCCAATCTTACGATTATGCTGTTCGTTCGTTGCATTCCTATGGAGTCACGAGTAATCTTTCTTCACGCCTCTCTGTCACCATACCGTTCCCGGCTCCTCCGATGCCAATTCAAGGCCTCGTTGTCACCGACACACCCAATGACACAGGTGGTTCGCTTGATGTGGCTTGGGATGCTTCACTGGACTTGGTATCCGAATACAAAATTTTCATTGAAACCGAGGCAATAACTTCGCTTCAATCGTTGACTTCTGTTTTGACTTTTACACCCTTCAGCAATCAGATCACAACGAATGCCACTGTGGATGGAAATGGAAGCGCCTTGATTGAACGAACCAATTACTGGGTCGCAGTGGTGGCATACGATTCCTATGGTAATTTTACAAATAACTTCTCATCCTTCGGACCAATTCAACCGCAAAATAACTCTCTTCGTTCAACTGAAATCACATTTGAAATGTCTTCAAGTGGCTTTTCGAACACAAGTTGGTTTGAATTAAGTGCATTGGATTCCCTCCATCTGAATATTACTCTTTCAAGCGAGGGTGAAGGAATTCCTTCTCAAGATTTAACCCTCCACATTATTGGCCAAGATTTTGATAACCTCTCCCTCTCCGGAATCACTGATGAAAATGGAATATGGTATGCTGTTCAAGTCAATGATTTGACAGATTTAACTGCATCCCTTTCCGAATTTGTTGGCACAGTGTCATTCTTTGTTGAATACGACGGAACATCCGGAACCCCTACAATCCAGCCAGCAGATACGAGTACAGCGACTTTGAATGGGCTTGGAATTTTACGCGCAACAGTGTCTCACTCTTTGGAATCAATTGAACTCGATGAGAACGATAACTTTTCCATTGTTGCCTCAGTCACTCCTGAACTGCCGGCGCAGAATGTACGTCTTGCTAACATCGCCTATGACTGGCAATTATCGAATGCAACAGGTGGGATTACTGATACAGGAACAGTCGAAGTCAAAGGCGGTAAAATCACACTTGATGGAAACGCTTCATCTGGCGATGAACTGACCTTTTCGCCTTCGGCCAATCAACCATGGTTTTCAGCAACTCCAGCGACTTTTAGTTTTACTTTCCACAATCCTTTGAGTGATGGTACGGGTAATGAAACTGGTAATGAAACGGGTAACGAAACCAATCAGCCAGCGTTTCCTGATGTGACGCTTGCAGGCACCGTTTCTTGTGAAGCTGTTACCTATGCTTGGGAAGAGAACTCGACTGATGCCCCGATTACATGTACGCTAACCAACCCAAATCCCTTTGAGGTTCAAATTGGCTTTAGCTGGGCAGTCATTCCGGCTACACCTCCGCCACTTTCTTTTGAGCACCCTTCTTTGACCGGGCCGGGACCAATCCTTACAATGAGCGTCAATGAAACGCTCGAGATCACGTTTACCCCAATACGAAACGGCCCATCCGATGGATTGTTCCCAGGTCTACAAGGAGTCGGTTATGTGTTCACACTCACTTGCATGGATGACGGCACAGACCGCTGCTCTGCAATGACGACGCCTTCCTCCACAACCGAGGGTGAAATCCAATGGACGCTTGCAGCCCAACTGGAAGTGGATGAGCCAATTGACACCGATCCTACAGAAACCAAGGGTGGTTCTGGCGCACTTATTGGTGGAATCATTGCCGTACTCGTTCTTGGTGGCTTAGGTGCAGCCTTTGTCTTACTTCGAACCCGAACAGATGAAGACGATTGGTACGAAGAACTTGACGACAATGCCGATGTCGAAGACGACAGTAACCCAAACTCAATCTCCAAACCAAGCAATAGTTTGGACGAAATCAATGCCGAAGATGGCGAGATGATGAGAAATGAACCTCCTAAAGAACGCCGCTCTTCATTATTTGATGAAGTTGATGGGCGCGGCGCAATTGAAGAATTTGACACCCATGAAGAAGAGATTGAAGAAGTCGAAGAAGAAGTTGAAGAAGAATCAGCGCCAGAAGGCGATGGAATAACAGTCGACGAAGAAGGAACTGAATGGTGGGAAGACGAAGAAGGCGTTTGGTGGTACCGTGAAGACGGTTGGGAAGATTGGGCAGTCTGGGAAGATTAACCCTACCGCATGACTTTTCATTGACAGGCATCACGCTCAATCAAGGGGGCATTATATGGAGCACGAATTCAAAGGATACTCACTCGTCCTCCAAGACGGTGCAGACCCCCGAACAACGGGTGGAGTTGCTGTTGCTGGATTTACTACTGCAGGCATGGTTGGCGTCATTGCTGCATCTCACATCATTCAAACACTCAAACTCAAGCAACTTGGCACTGTGCTGAATGCAACGTTTCCAGCCGTTGCCTTGATTCATAACGAAGTACCAAAACATCCAGTCCGCGTCTATCAAGGCGATGGAATTGGCGTATTCACTTCAGAAATACAATTCAAAGATGAACAAGACATCATGTTTGCTTCTACAGTATTGGAATGGTTCACACGTGGCGGTTTTGACCGACTCATCATTATCGATGGATTGGTTCAATCGAGTAAAGAAGCCTCCTCTGGCGATTTGTTTGGTGTTGGCTCATCTCAACTTGCACGAGATCGCCTTCATCGTGCTGGTATCGAACCAATTCAGCAAGGTATTGTTGCAGGCATTACCGGTTTCCTTCTCGGAGAGGGCGACCGTCTTGGAATTGATGTTACCGCCTTACTGGCAGAGGCCAGCCCAATGTATCCAGATGCGCGAGCCGCTGCTTTAGCAGTTGAAGCCGTTGCTGAATTGACCGGTATTGAAATCCCTCTCAGCGAGTTACTCGAAAACGCTCAAGACATCGAAGACAGCGTCCGAGAAGTCATTGAAAATTCACAAACCCTCTTACCAGGGCCTGAAACTCAAACCTTTACAGCAGACCAAGATATTGACCCTTCATTCGGTTAAAGGCGAATTCTTGCGCACATGCTGTAATACGATCTCAAACGGAGCATCTGTAACCAGTAACGGTTCCAAATCTGGCAATCGAGCAGCACAGTAACCTTCTTCGAGAATACTTGCAATTAATTTCTCAAGTTTAGGGGCTCCACCTATACCTGCCCAACGCGGCAATGAATCCAGATTCAACAGTAAATGCTCACGACTCATGAGGTCAGCCGCTTCAGAAATATATCGTACACTCCTCCTTAGTTCACGTGTCGAGTATTCAACATCATCAGCACTCCATTCAAGCCCTGCCGTTTTCATTCCTTCAATTTCTTCAGGTGAAGCTTGGCACAATTCAAGCACTTTTTCTTCAGTCATACGACTTGCAACATCTTTGTCCCAGAGTGGGCCAACCCATAACGGGCCACTTGCACGTTTGACTTGTTCTGGAGTTGGATGTCGAACAAATCTGTACGGTACATCCGCTTCTCGAACTCTCCATCCGATCATGTCACCAATTTTACTTGCCTTTTCACGACTCGTTTTGACTAAACAAGAAATCCGAACATGATGTCCGTCGAATAAAGCCATCAACGGCGTAATGGATTTATCCAAGCGAGCAGCGCTGGTAGCAACGGTTGCAAGAAGCAGGCGTACAGCGTCGTCATGCGCATAGACATCAACGATTCCTTTGGCTCCATACCTTCTGGCTTGACTGGATGCAGATGAACCGGTGAGGGCTGCAGTATCTGTTGCTGTGATTTCCAAAACGCCAGTTCTGGACAACCCTTGCAGGGCAGCGTCAAGAAATTGAACTGGTGAGCCGAAAGGGTCGAGGTCAATCCATTGATATCCGTTTTCCATCATTGCAATTCGAGCATCAATGTTTCTAAAGTCCAACCCATTGACAAAATGTTGGTCTGAATTCTTCCCGTACCGGTCTTCTTCAGGTTCGTGCTCGATGCTTTGTTTTGGTGGGTGAGTTAAATGTGAAATATTAGCCCAGTCTAACGCAAACTGGTCTAAATCATTGGCCGTGATTCTCAAGCGTTGCTGAGTATGTGCTGGGATCTCATTTCGCCAACGGCGTATCCGAACACCAGTGGCACATAATGCATCCAATACACGAATTGTTTGGTCTGGACGTACTAACCAGCCATGTTCAAGTGCATCGTTGAGTAACAGTATGCTACGGGTTCGAGCTGGAGCCATAGCAGGATTGAGAAAACCTGGCCCAGTTCTTTTCGCTGGACCTCTGGGCATATGGGTTGGGCGGGTTTGTTCCGACAATAAATGCACCAAAGTTCGGCCTTCAAGCCAAAGTTGGCCAGGCCAACCTTCTGGGCCTGAGCCCCCATTTCCACCTTCGGCCATGTGGGTGGGTTGAACTGCTCATTCAAGACCGCACCGCTTGTTTAGTACGGCGTTGTGCAAATGGTTCCATTCTTGCTCTTTAGTGTTGTAAACTACACCAACTGTTATGTGCTATAAGAATCGGTTGGCATTTATGTCAATGATGACGACAAAAACGATGCTTGCTGCAGGACTTGTATGCTTACTTCTGAGCGGCGGGCTTTCCATGCTCTCTACAGGTGGAGTCCAAGATGCAGTAGACGAAACATTTGCGACCTACACAAAAGATACAGCATGTGCAAACGAAGATTGTACAGAAGCAGAGCCCGATTGGGCAGTTTCTACTTCCCAGCGCGACTATTCCGCTTGGACAATAAACAATCTTGACGATATGATGGCCAACGGTTCAGAACCGGCCTATACAGAGATTGGTCCATTTACTTATGATATTACCAAAACCAATACCCTTACTGGCTATGATGCAACAAATGGCACTATGACTTATACTCAAGTCAAGTCACACCAATGCGCTGCAGAAAGTAAAAATCCTTGTGACACTCCAGTAACTCAAATAAATATTGGATTCCAACCACAGGTGATCGGTGCAACAGGAATGGCCATTAACGGAATAATGGATGCGACAAAGGCTGGATTCTCTGCTGGTGCAATCGCTAACGAGATGGAATCCTTCTCTGCTGGTCAAGCAACTGCAGATGGAATCGCAACTTCTTATGGTGGCATCCAAATGGGCGCAATGACCGAAGGAACACCAGTCGATGCTGCAAACGCATCAATGATGCTCGGAGTGGGCTGGTATGATGCATACGATGCATTCTTTGCTTCTATTAACGGTTCAGGTATGGGAGACACAGTCACCTACACAATGGCGATTCAAGGATTGCAAGCAGGAGAAGCAACAGCAGGTGTCAACACCGCTGGTGTGACATTTGCAGGTAACCAATCTATTGGGGATTTATCAGCTGCATTTGAGACAGCAATGATGCCAACTGGCGAAGATGCTTCACTTACCAGCATGCAAGGTGTTCTCATCCTTGCTGGTCACTGCAACGCTTTCCCAACTGGAAACTACAGCACTGTTGCAGCCGACGCACTAAATGCACCAGCATTCACTACTGGAACTATGCAAAGAGCTGGAATCTGGGGCTATGCCTCCGCTGACATCAACGCTACAATCGCAACAGACTTTGCGGTATGTTTCGGTGTTGGAGGAACATTCTCAATGACTCACGGTGGGGCTGATGATGATTGGTTCCAAGATCCTCTTGCAGTCAATGCTTCAACACGAATGATGAACTATCTTGGTGTTGACATCGATAACACAGTTGCAATGGGTCTTCTCTTTGCTGGACAAGGAACTGCCATGCCAACAGGTATCCTTGCAACCAATGCAGTTGACGAGGATGATTCTCCAACTGCATTCGGAATTGCAGCATTTGCAGGCATGGACTCAGCCACAGCAATGACAACCTACGGCCTCGATGCAACACAATATGCTGCAGTCGGAGCATGGGTTGGCGGATGGTTGACAAGCACAAGCGCTCTTCCAATGATTCTCCTTGGTGGAAGTGGTACAATGACTGCAGAACAATACGTCAATATTTCCTTTGGCGCAGAAGATCCAGTCAACCCCGGTGAGTATCTTGCCAGCAGCCTGAACTTAGGAGGTACATGGGGACTTATCGGTGCATCTTTTGGCGCTCCGGCAGTCGAGTTGACCGCTGCACAATCTGGTAACCTCCTCTATGGCCCTCTTGGACTAACAACTTCAGCAGGAGCAACAATATTCCTATACGGTGAATTATCAGGACAAACACCTCCAATTGATTTCACTACAATGCAACCAGGTGCACAAATGACTTGGAATGCTTCAACAATTGCGGCTTTGTATGGAATCGATGTAAATGCAGCAAGCGCAGTTCGCGCTTTGATGATGGGTCCAATATATGGCGAAACATCAGAATCGTTCGTACCAGGATTTTTGATGAGTTCATTCGGAACTACGCAGTATTTGATTCAACCTGTGAGTGCGTGGTTATTCGGATGGCATGACCCAGTTAGTGCCTTCCTTGCTTCAGGAAACCCAATGGACATGACCGTTGGATGGGCTTCTCTAGATACCAACGAAACATACTATGGTTCTGACGGAGTTCTCAATGGTAATGGAACATCATACACAGTTTGTACTGGAGAAGTTGCAGGATGTGACAAAGGAGAATCTGTATTAGAAGATGGTTCCAATGAATTGCCATGGCATAACACCAGAATGGCAATGGCAACCTTTGGATTGATCGGAGTTGAATACCTCGATGGTGCAACAGGCGGATTCCTTACAGGAACTGACGACAAGGTCGATGTATCAGGATATGCAGTAGTTCCTGTTACCTGTGATGCAACAGGGACCGTTGAAGGTATTCCAGTTGACATCTGTACAGCATCAGTTGAAGCAACTTCACGTTCTATTCAAGCAAAGAACTTGAAAACATTCACTTTACTAGATGCAACACCGAGCGCTCTACCAATTTTCTTGGGCAGCGATATTACATTGAAGAGTGAAAAACTATCTGGTTTGATTATTGCTGGTGAATCTACAACAACATTCTACTTGGACACCCGTCAAAATACAAACATGACAACACCTCCTCAAATGTCTGATTTGAATAAGGTTTTCACAATCAAGTCATCATCGATGATAGGTGCTGCAGATGCTGATGAAATGGAAAGTTCAATCGTGACCAATCAGGAAACGTTCACATATTGGACAAACTTCGACGTCCCAACAGATTACTTAGCACCACTTCTTTACATCGGTGCAATTGTCTGTTTGTTGATGGCAACCCGAAAAGACGAGTGAAACATACATTCATCTTACGATGAATTGAGTGCGTGAGCGCTCAAGGTTTTGACGAATCGACGTCTTCATTGACGCGGTGACATTGTGGTCTTGTCGTAACGTGCCCACTGAATTGGTTTTGTCACAATTGAGGGTGCATAAGCACTCAGTAGTGTGAGAATTCCACGCCTTCAATGGCATGGGTGACTTTGTGACCTTGGTCATGAACGTGCCCGATGACTTGTGTGCCGATCATACGCTCGTTCAACCAAGCACAGATTGTTTCAGCGTGCTGCTTTGATACGGCAAGAATCATTCCAGTTCCCATGTTGAAGGTTCGATACATCTCACGAGTCTCGACGCCACCGACTTCTTGTAACCACTCAAATTCTGGGTGAGGGGCTAAAGGCGAACCGATATGCCAGCCGAGAGAGCCATGGAGTCGGAGAAGATTGGAGAGACCACCGCCAGTGACGTGGCAGATAGCACGTATATCCGAAAGGGCGAACTCTGATTCAGTGGTTTCAGCATGCTTCAAAAGGTCAACAATAGGGTCGCAATAAATCCGTGTTGGATTCAAGAACACTTCACCAAGGGTGAATTGTGAATCATCGTTTCCTTCGAAATGCATGACACTGCGGCCAACACTGGCAACATTAAACGGTGCATCATCGGTATATTGATGTCCAGCGTGTTCCATGACACGGCGAACTAAAGAATAGCCATTCGAATGCACTCCCGATGAAGGAAGGCCGATGAGTACATCCCCAGATTCCAAATGTTCACCAGTGATTGCATTGCCTTTCTTGACGTAGCCAAGCGCAGTTCCTGAAAGGTCAAGTTCTGTCACGATACCAGGCAAAGATGCAGTTTCTCCTCCAGCTAAAGTCACTCTTGCCAATCGGCAAGCCTCAGCAAGCGATGCTCCAAGGGCCGCATGAGTTTTAGGGTCGGGTTTTGGCACTGCAACATAATCTACGAAAGCAATTGGTTCAGCCCCAACACACAGTAAATCATTGACGTTCATGGCCATACAATCAATTCCAACGCCACCCCATTGTTTGAGTAAAGATGCGATTTGTAATTTACTTCCAACTCCATCGGTAGCAAGAGCGAGTAGGAAATCGCCGAACTCGATTAATCCACCAAAACCACCCGGGAGGTCAACAGGTGCTCCAGGCGTTCCTGCAGGACGGCTAGATGCGCTCAGTGACGCGATAAGAGAGGCGACAGCAGCCCCTTCGAGGTCAATATCGACACCAGCACTCGCATAGTCCATGGGTTCGGCCATACCACCTTCAAAAGAAGGCGTTTGAAGAACTCACCGCCTCGGTAATGTGTTGAAATTATGACAAGACATTGGATAATTTGGCAAAACTTGTGTCCAATCGATAGTCAATTCCTGAATGCGTTCCATCAAATTCTTCCCATAAGTGAGGGACTTCAAGGGCCGTTAAACGTTCAACAAATCTTCGACTTCCATACTGGATGTGGTATTGATCTCTGCTGCCACAGTCGATGAATAAACACTTCAATTGAGCGAGAGAATCATGTTTGGATTCAATCAGAGTGAGTGGGTCATAGTTCATCCAACGCGACCATGCCTCTTCTTCAACAACTGCCGTCTTTTCATCAAGTGGTAATTTAATGCCGAGAGGATTGTCTTCAGTTGGCGGTTGTGGGTCATAGGAAGCAGCCATTGCACAGATCATCAAGGAATGAAAATCAGGACCTGAAAGTGACGCAGCATCCCGAATGTGTTGGACATAGCCAGCAACGCCACCAAACCGTTGTACGTGGGTTAATGTTTCAGCAAAAGTTGGTAAGAACATTGTTTCAAAACCAACATCACCTGAGTGACAAGCGATGGCATCCCATGCACCCGGTTGAAGCATGACGTTCATCAAAGCCCCATATCCTCCCGAAGATTTTCCAATTAAACCGAAATTTCCATTGGTCAAATAACGCGATTCAATCGCAGGCTTCAGAGCTTCAGCGAGCCATGTTGACCATTGACCAAGAACGGGCGAATCGACGAATTGATTTCCACCAAGTGAGGTGAAGGTATCAGGCATTACCAAGATCACAGGTTCCATTTCTCCAGACTTTACCAATCGTTCATGGCGTTGAGGCAATGTTTCGCCGAACGCTTTCCAACCTGCTCGAGCAGGGCCGGAGGATGTAAATGGAGCCAAATAAATCAAGACCGGTAGTGCTTTTCCTTGTTCCATCATTTCGACACCTTCTGGTGAGATGTGGGTGAGGATTTCGCGTTCAGTCGGGTCGCCTAATCTGTTTTCTAAAAGTGAAGAGTCAATCACCCAACGTTGAAAACGACCATTGGTAGGGGCAAACGCATGCTTCGGCATGGTTCAAGCGACAGTCTCCTTCCTCATCTTATCTGCGGTTGTGGCCCTTTGGCAGTGGACATGAATTTCCAGTGTAAACGATGACCGTCATACGACTTCTCCTCCAGTGGAAATAAGGGGGTAGGGTTTTCGCGAGGCTATGGCTAAATACGGTAGGCAATAATGTTTGGAAGTCGGGACCCAATCCCGCGATTCATAGGTGACCAAAATGCTTCAAGAATTCGACCTTCCTGCACGCTGGACTTCTTTGATCCAAGACCACTTTGCTGAATCAGTCCACAATCTTGCGCAAATGTGGCCAGATGAACAATCGCTCGAAGTTTCATATCGAGTCATTGAAGGCTTTGACCACGAATTCGCACACGATATCGTCCAACACCCAGAACTCCATTTTCATGCATCAAACCAAGCCCTACGCCAATTCCTAATGGATGCAGGCCACACCACGATGTATCCCTTTGTTCGAATCATTCACCTTCCCGTTGACCAAGTTCGAACCGTCTCTCAATTGCGAGCTGACGATATAGGGATAATGCTCGCCATTGATGCTGTAACGACTAAAATTTCTGGAGTTCGTCCTCGAATTTATGCAGCGACCTTCGAGTGTGTTGCGTGTGGCCATTCCATGGTCATCAATCAACCCAATGAACAAGAACTGATTGAACCGATTGAATGTCAACAATTGGATGGTGGATGCGGTAGGGCAAAACGTCAAACCCGTTTCGAGTTGAATCAGAAAGATTCAATCCTCATCAATTCGCAATTTATGGAATTACAAGAATTGCCTGAGCAAATGAAAGGTGGAATTCAGCCAGAACGAATTACCTGTATTGCAGAACATGATCTGGCCGGTAAACTCAATCCCGGAGACCGTGTTAAAGCCAACGGAGTTTTGTTCATCCGTTCACAAAGAAAAGGCGGAAAAGACACTCCTGTGTTCGACATATTCCTTCGTATTCATTCAATTGAACGGCAAAACATACCTCTCGAAGAAATTGTCATCACCGAGGATGAAGAATTAGAAATCAAAGAATTAGCACGCCGCCCGGATATTTTCGAACTTTTCACCAACAGTATTGCTCCTTCGATTTTTGGAATGGACTATGTAAAACAGTCCTTGGCGTTACAACTGTTTGGTGGTGTCGCCCGACTCAATTCCGATGGAACTCGAAATCGTGGTGATATCCATATTTTACTCATGGGTGACCCTGGGGTGGCGAAATCTCAATTGCTCAATTACATGTCAACGATTTCACCACGTGGTCGATTTACTTCGGGGCAATCAGCCTCTGCTGCAGGTTTGACAGCAGCTGCAGTTCAGGACCCTGCTGCAGATGGACGATGGACTTTGGAGGCTGGGGCATTGGTTCTTGCCGACCTTGGATTAGCCGCTATTGACGAATTCGACAAAATGAATGAAGGCGATCGTTCGAGTATGCACGAGGCAATGGAGCAACAGAAGATTTCGATATCCAAAGCCGGAATCAACGCCAGCCTGCGCACTCGGTGCGCTGTTTTGGCTGCTGCTAACCCAAAGAACGGTCGTTTTGAGGATGTGTCTGAAGTTCCATTCACCGCTCAAATAAACCTCGCTCCGCCATTGGTTTCACGATTCGATATCATTTGGCTGTTGACCGACAAGTCCGATATGGAAAAGGATGCAAAGATTGCCCACCACATCATCAGCAATCGTTTGCAGGGTATCAGTGAATTATTGGTTAATGAAGGCAGTGCACCGGACCCGACCAAGACATCATCTCGTTCAGGTGTAGAACAGAATATTGAGCACGGGGAAGTACTTTCTCGCGATTTGATTCGAAAATACATTGCATATTCCAAGCGAACTGTTCACCCACATCTCGAACAAAAGGCGCGTGATGCGATTGTCAATTTTTACGTCGAAACTCGAAAACAGATCGGTGATTCAAACGACAGCGTTGCTATTACAGCCCGTTCACTTGAGGCTTTAGCTCGTTTAGCAGAGGCCAGCGCTCGTATCCGTTTATCCCAAGTCGCTACTCTTGAAGATGCGGAAAGGGCAGTTCGAATGACTAAATTTTGGCGAGAAGAACTCATGGGTGGAAATTTCGATGAAACCACTCTTGTAACCGGTAAGAAAGGAACCGTTCGTAACCGAGAGAAAGCGATTATGGAAATTGTCGCTTCCTTGGCAGCAAATGGCGGCGGAATTGCTCAATTGCTGGAAGTCTTCAATGAAGCAGAACGATACGACATCGACCGAGCAACTGCAGAAGACGTTATTGACAAACTCTGTCAACATGGACGAATGCTTCGACCATCTGGTTACGATACTTTACAAATTGCTTGAATGTGAAGGGTTGTAGTCTTGAAGGATGAACGACTCCGGCATAATATGGCCGACCCAATTCGCACTGAGCCAATCGGCGATGTCGAGGATGCCACTGCACTTGAACCGTCACAACTGGGCTTCATGTGCGGCATTGAAGTTCACCAACAACTGGCTACAGGCAAACTCCATTCACGCCAACCTGGCGTTCTTTACGACGTTACTATCGATACCGTCCCTGAACAGTGGAACCGTTACCAGCGTCGATTAAGAGCGGCTCGTGGTGAAGGGGGAGCAATCGATATTGCTGCTCGATTTGAATCACGACGCAACCGTTCTTTTATCTATGTCCAATCTCCAAACTCTGGTTTGATTGAACTGGATGAACAACCTCCTCTTCCGCTCGATAAAGAGGCAGTTTCGATTGCATTAACGGTCTCTGCACTCCTTGAGGCAAAGCCAGTATCTCTGCTTCAAACGATGAGAAAAACAGTCGTCGATGGTTCGAATACCAGCGGATTCCAACGCACTTCTTTAGTTTCAACCGACGGTGTTCTTCAAACTGAAACCGGACCAGTTGGCGTAGATGTGTTGTGTTTAGAAGAAGACAGTGCGCGTAAACTTGATACAATTTCAACAGGTGACGGGGAACAAGTCATCTACAATTTAGACCGTTTAGGTTTACCATTGATCGAGATTGCCACAGCACCTGATGTCCAGACTCCAGAGCATGCAAAAGAAACTTCGATGGCACTCGGTAGATGCTTGCGCCAGACACGTCAAGTTCGCAGAGGACTTGGTAGCATCCGTCAAGATCTCAATGTTTCTTTGGCTTGTGGCGACCGTGTCGAAATCAAAGGCTGTCAAGATTTATCTTGGATTCCTCGAATCATTCGCCTTGAAATGGCTCGTCAATTACATTTCTACCGGCTCGCGAATGAATTGCGCTCTCATCTTTCCTTGTCCCCACTTCCCCCTGACCGTAGAAGTGACGATGCAAGTCTTGAAAGTGAAGTTGCACAGGCAGTCGAGTCGTATCTTCCTCTCGTCTTGGCCGATGTGAGTGAATGTTTTACTTCATGCGAATCAAAAATGGTTCAAACGGGTTTGAAGCAAGGTTCCACTATGCTTGCACTGCCACTCCCGGGCCTTGCTGGAAAGTTTGGCAGCAAATCTTTAGATAAAGAAGGGGCTCAAATGCCTCGTCTTGGTCGAGAATTAGCAGGAGCTGCAAAACTTGCAGGAGTTAAAGGCGTATTCCATTCTGATGAATTACCTGCATATGGGATTGAAGTGGCACACGTAGATGCAGTTCGAACCCACCTCTCACTTGAGTCAAGTGATGGTTTCATCCTGTGCTTAGCCCCTCAATGGCAGGCTGAATTGGCACTTGAAAGTGTACTGTCTCGAGCGCGCATGGCATGGCACCGAATCGCACAAGAAGTTCGAAACGTTGTGGTCAAGAAAGGTGCACCAGAAGACGGCACAACCACGCCTATGCGTCCCTTGCCCGGTGGCGCTCGTATGTATCCGGAGACCGATGTACCCGTTTTCATTCTCAGCAAGGAACGATGGCAAGAAACACTTGACTCTCTGCCGATGACGGACAATGAACGTCAAGAGCGAATTTCTGATTACGATATTTCTGATGATCAAGCAAGTCAATTATTGGCAAGAGAGCTGGATGATGTTTTCGTTGAATATGCTTCTCAATTGCCTCACAAAGGCTGGGCAAGTGTACTCATGGAAAACGATACAGTAAACCCAGAAACCTGTGCCAACGTCATGGCTGTTAAGGAAGCAGGCCTCATTACTCGAGAGTCAATGAATGAAATTATTGAGCATTTCAAAGATTTGAATCCAACGAGCGAACAAATCGCTGAGTATGGTGAAGCACATGGCTTCAAACCCGCCGATGAAGGAGATTTGGGAGCGGTCATTGAAGGCATTGTCGCTGAACGGGCAGACTTTGTCAAAGAGCGTGGCATGGCTGCCATGGGTCCTTTGATGGGCGTTGTTATGCAGGCAGTTGGTGCTGCTGACGGTAAAGTCGTCAGTGCTCTTCTGCGACAAGCGATCCAGAAAATTTCGGAGTGATTATCGTGTTCCGACGCTTGATGGCGTTACTGTTTGCCAGCCTTTTTGTTGTACCTGTAATTCTTGCCCAAGCCCCCTCAACACCTTGGGATGAAACACATTCATTTTCATGGGAATATGATTTTGAAACGGGATATATATCGACATCTCCTTTGTTCACTGGTGAACAACTTCTCGTCCGAACTTCTGGACATGCTGAACCTTCAGTGACGGCTTTTGACTTATCGGGGACTAAAATTTGGGATCGTGCGAACCCCGCCTCAACCAATAATGACATGTCCCCACTCCTCCATGTTGAAGCAGGTCAAGGCGAATGTGGCTCATGGCCTGAGATGGTTTTGGTTGGATGGACCAACGGTCTTGTTGAAGCTGTCAACCCTTCCGACGGTGAACTTCTTTGGTCGACTCAATCCGAAGTTGCCGGATGGGGGGTAACTGGGCAATTCGCACTGGATGAGGAGTTTGTTATGATTCCAACCCGGAAAGGTATTGGCCAATATTGCCTTGCCGATGGTCAACAACAATGGTGGACTGAAACCGGATTGGGTTGGAGAAATGGAGTTGCTGTTGATGAAACAGGATATTTCATCGGTGATGAAGCCGGACAACTTTGGCATATTAATCGGACAGGTAATGCAACTTCTCACGCCCTTCAACTCGGCAAAATACGCCATGCTCCTTTGTTTACCGATGCCGGTATACTCATTCATGCACAGTCAGATACAAGCAGCACCATCGGTATTTTCAACCCGACAGACGCTACACTTACACAGCAAATTCCAGCAGGCCCTTCCCCGGCAACCCCGGTTCAACAAGACGAATACATCGTAACAGGAGATTCTTCCAATATGCGAATACTCCATTGCACAAATGCCTGTGTCGTTCTCGATGAGATCCCCTTTCACACGAATGGTGAAATCGGTTGGTTTGACAATGGTCAGATTTTTGCACCATCCAATCTCCCAGATTCGAACTGGGGATTCTTTACTTTTGATGGACAAGATAACTTGACGTATTCACCCATTGAAGTGGGTTTACATGGCTATGGTACTGCTGCACCAATCCAGTTTTCAGACGGGGTGGCTACTTTCACTGCATTCGGAAACGATCAAGGAATTCTACGAGTCTACAGTGATCTTGAGGAGAGTGGAACAGTTCCTGCTACCAACTTTGATTGGGGTGAGCAAATGCTTATCTTTGGGATGTTTGTCTTATTGGGCTCCTCAAGTGCTCTTCTGTTAAGTGGTAAAAGAGAATGGTTTTTACGAACTTCGAGTTTGTTTGTGCTTGTCATTGTAGTGCTCATCCTACCGGATTTATCCTCGCAATGGTCGAAAGTTTTTGACGAACAATTCCCAGAACAAGCATCGCCTGAGGAATGGAACGAACAGTGGCCCGACGCATGGCTCGGTACACAAATTGTCATCTTTGAGATGGATGGTGAAGAGCATTCGTTTGGAGGCTTCGTTGGCCATACCGATGTGTTATCATTGACGCAAGTAGCTTGTAAAGAATTAGATTTCGAACTTTCCGGTGAATCGACAGAACTGGGATGGTATGTTGAGTCAATCAACGGCATCGAAGGGAAAGGCTGGGAATTCTCAGTCGATGGCGCAAAAGGCATCATCTCAGTCGACCAATCAGCGGCCTACAGCACTTCAATAGTCCGTTGGACTCCTGTATAACTTAGGTAAGCCTCAAATCATCAACCCTCTTGGGTCGATACATGTTCCAAGCAATGGGCGTACACGGCCCCACTCTCTCACCTCTTACGAGTGTGTTACTGGATGTTGTTTTGCTTGGCTGCGCCTTTTGGTTATTGGCCAAGCCAACCAAGCGACCAATTTTCGATTCATTGTTCATGGTGACTTTGGTTCTTTCAGTCTCTTTCATTCGAGTGGTCATGCAACCATTTCCGAATGTTCAACCTGTTACTGTTGCAGCACTTTTGGTAGGGGCGCAATTGGGTGCCCGCCGCGGTGCTGCATTTGCAGTCCTTGTCGCAATGATTTCTAATTTCTTCATGGGTGACGGGTGGTGGACTGTTTTTCAAGCAGCAGGATGGGCAAGTATTGCAATTGCCGGATCTCGGTTGTCCCTTGTAACCTCGACCGGACTCAATCTTGGCCGAGCATGTATGGCGTCAATTATCGCTGCATTTTGGTTTGATTTCATCGTCTCATTTTCTATCCTCGACGGCACCATCGGTTTTACTGAATTCATCGTGTATCTCGGGCACGGCCTACCGTTTGATTTCCTTCACATGATTGGAAATTTGACCTTTGTCCTTTGGATGGGTAGCTGGTTTACTCAACTTCTTGAGGAAGATCCAAGTCTTGAGGAAATCGAATTTACGGTGGTGAATGGCCATGGTATCGACGGTTGATGAACCATCGATGGTTTTCATCGCACGGCATGATTTGAAAATGTCAGCAGGTAAACTCGCTGTTCAATGTTCTCACGCTGCAGTTTCTTGTACCCTGAACGCTCGCAAAACACACGCCCGTCTTGTTGAACGATGGAGAAATGCTGGTGCCCGAAAGATTTGCTTACGTGCTGATGATTTAGCAACCTTACAACGCCTCGCAGGACAAGCCCAAGCAGCCGGTCTTGTCACGCATTTAGTGAAAGATGCTGGTCATACCGAAGTTCCACCAGGGACTGTTACGGTACTGGGCATTGGACCTGCTCCCCGCCGAGCGATTGATGCACTTGTATCAGAATTGAAACCATACTAGGTGGTCGCATGGGTCTCCGTTCTTTCTTACATCGTATCACTGCCCCTCCACTCTCTGGAGAACAAATGAACGAACCGTGTAAAATGGTCTGCGTTGTGAATCAAAGTTTGAAAATGGGTAAAGGAAAGATTGCCGCTCAAGTCGGCCATGGGGCAGTCATGGCAACGATGAAAGCAGGTGTAGAAAGGCCAGCTCATCTCGAGCAATGGTTCACAACAGGTCAAAAGAAAGTTTGCCTTAAAGGGCGAGATGCGGAACATCTTCTCGAACTCGAACAGCAAGCCCAAGCAGCCGGGATCTTGACAACATTCGTCCATGACGCAGGACATACTCAAATCCCGAGTGGCTCGCTTACAGTATTGGCACTTGGCCCCGAAATTGAAGCAACCTTGGAAGAGATTACTGGTGAATTGAAACTGCTCTAAGACCACTCCATCGAATTGATGAAGAGAGTCGCTCTGCGAGTGCTATGCGTGACTATCCTTCTGACCGCGTTGACCTTCGTTCCGATACGGTAACTCAACCGACACCGCCGATGCGTGAAGCGATGAACCGAGCTGTTGTAGGCGACGATGTTCTTGGCGATGACCCGACGGTCACAGAATTAGAACAACGCCTTGCGGCTTTATGCGGCAAAGAGGCCGGGCTGTTCGTACCTTCAGGTACAATGTCGAATGCCATTGCACTTCGTGCCCATACCTCTCCGGGTGACGAAATAATCACGGCCAAAAACAGTCATATCTATCTCTACGAAGGAGGTGGTTATGCTGCATTATGTGGCGCATCCATCGCTCTAGTGGATGTTCATGGGGGATTGATGCGAGTTGAAGATGTTGAACAAGCAATTCGAAAACAAGCGGGTTCTCTTTCCCACTATCCTGACGGCTCACTCGTCTGTGTTGAAAATACTTCGAACAGGGGCGGAGGGGCTTGCTATCCACAAGAAACACTTGATGCGATTGCTGCTCTGGCTAAAGAAAATGACTGTGCTACTCACATGGATGGTGCCAGAATCTTCAACGCTGCTGTTGCTACAAACACTCCAGTCGCTCGCATGGTCAGGGATTATGATTCAATTTCTATTTGTTTTTCCAAAGGGTTAGGGGCGCCAGTCGGTTCGGTTCTGATCGGTTCTACAGCCTTTATTGCACGTGCTCATCGTTGGAGAAAGATGTTCGGTGGCGGTATGCGCCAAGCCGGGTTCCTTGCAGCAGCATGTTTGTACGCACTTGACAATAATATTGACCGTCTTGAAGAAGACCATCGCAGAACGAAAGTATTAGCAGAAGCGATTCACCAAATTGATGGATTTGAGGTGGAAATGCACACCGTAGAAACCAACATGGTCTATTTCCAATCTGAAGTTCCTGCAACTCAAGTGATGGAAAAACTGCAAGCATCAGGGATCGATGTCATGGATATTCAACCTCATGCATGTCGAATTGTTATTCATTTACACATAACTGATGAAGACATTCAACGGATATTAGATACATTTGCCGCATTTTGAGATATTATATATCGTAGAATGCCAATCCTTGCATGCGGGGGCAGAATCACAACATTGCCTGTTCGGTATGCGAGCGTCAATCGTCAGTCAGCCCTTGCCGCCTTTGTTCCTCATTAATCGTGAGTAAAAAAGGCCAGAAGTGGACTCATCAAATTGATTTTTCTCTTCATGACCAAGCACAACAACTCCTTGGTGGGCCAAATAAAACGGCACAACAACGGTGGAGAAATTTACAAAGAAACTCCAATCATCTCAAAGATGTACAATGGGCGAAGTTGGCGGATGAAACGCTTGACCCCGTGTTGACAGCACCTTGCAGTGATGATGAATTAAACGAAATAATCCAACGGGTTTCCGATGGTATTCGTCTTGAAACATTACAACGACTTTACCTGCATGGAGGGTTTGTACTCCATGACGGTGTTCGGATTTCATTCATTGGAGGGCGCTTACTTGTCAACGGCAGAACAATGCCTGCAGAAGTCCCCATGGTATCTCTTCTCAATGTTCTTTCATCGAAGTCAGCTCGTACGGGTTGGGATTTGACGAAATTATTTGTCGCATTTGGCTCCTTAAACATCAACAATATCGAAAATTTCAATCCGCAGCGAATCCCCCCTCGAGTCTTACATCGTCGGCGTTTTAGAGCTCCCATTCAGAAGCCAAGTGCCTCGGTTGTGTTCACCTGGATCGAGTGGATGGCCGAAGAACATCTGACCCCTCCCGAAAACTATTCCCTGAATCCAGTAGGGGTTTGGGCTCGTGATATTCGTTTGCGGTTAGGAGCGTCGGAGCGGATGAAGTTCGACCAAAACATTGTTGAAGCCTTCAAACATCATCCAAAAGGTCTCGATGAGTTGAATGAATACCCTTGGATGAATCGCTGGTATGGCTATCTAGCAACCTCGCAATTTAACTCGAACCGCCCTTGGCCATTTTCAATTGTAGAGAAGCGATTCAAGTTTATGGTTCGCAGTAAAAACGATTCAGCGAGAAGAACAGCAATTCCCGATGAACCTGGGATTTGGGCACTCTTGCTCTCCAGTGCTTTTTCTCCGATTACCTCGAATGCAGGAGAATTACTCTATGCTTTACAGTACAATTGGACCAGTCAGAACACTGAGAATCAAGAAATAGCCAAACCCTTACGCCGCTCAATACAATTTTTGCGAGAAGTGATTGATGGAAACGCCGACCGGGTTTTCATCCATGATGAACATCTCTTGGTGATTGGTAGACTTGGGCATTTCTATGAAGTCCGAGTTGGACGAGGGGCGCATGGCGCTCCATTCATCATCGAATCAATTGATTCACTCGAGTCGCGTCAAACACACCCCATCTGTATCCATGATGGCACTTTCCACTCGACCGTACCTTTGGGCGATACGATTGTTTCTGTTCTCCTTGCTCTCCTTGATGATATCAACACATCTGCGGAAATCGATAGTCTCCTCCAGCATGTATCGCACTATTCGCCGTTGGGTTTTCCGCCAAAAATTACTGAAAAACACCTTCGCTTTTTCAACAGTAAAGCCCTTCAAAACCTGAAAGATGTCATTGCAAAGAACCTACGGCATGACATAACTGGGATTGAATGGTTGCCCGAACCGCCAGTACATGAACGCAGTATTGAGAACCAAGCCCACCAAAACATGAGGCATTTGTTCCGGAGAAACCTTGCATACAATCGAAGGAGATGGCAAATTGAAGCGGACGCTTCAGTTCAAACCTACAGAACACAGTTGTTGATTGAACACGCTCTGGCGGCCGATACCGTCCTTCCTCATCCACAATTTATTGAATTCTGGCACAACTCCTTTGCTGAAATCACCGAAGAACATCGTGAACAAGGCCTCCATCGTTTCATCCACCATTACCAAGGCCGAGATGAAGGGGTACATCTTCGTAATTTTAGACGTGATGGAAACGCCCTTCCGATTGGAGATATACGAAACGGTGAACGCAGATATTGCGAAGTCTTTCCACGAATTTGGGATGCGCTCATGCGCCATCCTATCGGTGCAACTTTCCAAATGGGTGTTCTCGATCATGGCGCACTCACCTTTGAAAACTGTCACCTCGCAGTAACGATTCGAGACGCTCAAGAACGTAGAATGATACGCAGATTTTCGGCCGTATTGGGTTTTGTCGAACAAGGTCGTAATGGCGGCTCAATCATTTTTGTCCGAAGAGACCACCCTCGCCCACAAGCACGACGCCACCTCACCGCGCTGCTCAATACAGCGCAACAAACCCTTGGAGCGCGTGGTGCTCCGCCATGGTGGTGGCACTATCAGGCCGTATGTGAAACGCCCCGGGAGTTGCCTGAATTTCGATGGGAACTTGAACAAGACTTACGAGACCAGAATGGCCGTAACGGCCCAGATGAGTATGCACCTTAGATTCAATCTCTACGTGTCAGAACAGCTGCAAAAAGAACACAAAGGCTGGCGATGAGTGAAGCAGCAGGCACTTCTTCTTCCGGGCTATCTGTCAATGGTGGGCTTTCTACTACGGGCTCCTCTACTTCAGCAGGTAAGTTGAATTGATAAATGAGGTGAATCGACAAATCATCACCATCGTATGCTGATGGAAGAGTAATGTTTACACTTCCTGAAAGGTCATTCGAAGTCATGTTGACTTCACCCAGTTCAATGATTCCCCGTACAACATGGGGGTAGTCGCCAAGGCCGTTCGAGCCTTCATCAAAGGATGCCGATTGCTCAACAATCCAGGCATAGGCGAAAAGGGAACTTTGCTCATCGTACCCGTCGAGTTGATTGATAGGTGTCAAGTCCTGGGGTTCAATGGACCATGCAGCAGTTCCTGTAGAGTTACTTGTAGAATTCCAAGTGAACGTCGAAGTACCTGTGATGTTCATGCTTTGTTGAGCATGTGCGGTGAACTCACTTTGTAAAGATTCAGCATCAGTCACGCTTCCGGCTTTAATGACTGACCCGTTAAACACGACAACAGGTGGAGCCTTTACGCCATAGCGGTCATGGAATCGTTGATCGATTTCAATGGTGCCGAGTGGGTCTTGTGCTTCGTTAATCGCTCGGTGCGTGTGGTACTGCTGTAAACCCGTCTCGCTTTCGATGTCATCGAGTGCATGCTCAACATCAACACAGTTTGAACACCATGTCGCGGTGTAAACTTCCACAATCGAGGGCATTTCACTGAAATTAACAGTCGATGAGCCTGATTGATTTA
>Ga0209709_10000769_pt1 | contig 30262 bp, 22 predicted proteins | sample ArcticOcean_MG_C_2_FD_187435 | JGI IMG/M metagenome (GOLD analysis project Ga0209709, IMG submission 187435) | Marine microbial communities from western Arctic Ocean - ArcticOcean_MG_CB4_136 (SPAdes) (version 2) | ecosystem: Environmental > Aquatic > Marine > Oceanic | place: Arctic Ocean... | reverse complement strand
TAAAACAGTAGAAAATTCATGAAAGATTATAATAAAAGAAACTTGTATTTTGATAATTTACATAATCAAAAAGATCTTAAATGGTTAGGACAAAATACTAATCATATTAACTCCCATGATTATGTAATAAGTGAGATGATTCAATCTATTAAAAGTCAAGAATTTCACTATTATGCACCACCATTGGGACTTGAAGAATTGAGAACTCTTGTCTTAAATCGTCTTGGGTTAAAAAATTTAGTATCATTAATTACAGATGGGGCAGTATCTGCTTTGTATCACATATGTAAAGAATTATGTTCTTCGACTGAACAACTAATAACTACAGACCCAACGTGGGCGTGGCCCATCCATTTTGCTCAATCAACAGGAGCAGAAGTTATCCAAATACCAATTTTCGGTAAAGAATATAATTACACACTTGATCCAGATAGATTAAAAGAATATATAAGCAAAAATACAAAATTGCTTTATTTAGTCGATCCAAATAATCCACTGGGCACTTGCTTTTCAAAAGAACAAATATTAAAAATAGTAGAAATAGCCGAAGATAACGATATTACAATAATACATGATTGTACATATCGAGACTTTGCTGATGATCACCATTTAATAGCAAATTATTATCCTGAAAATACAATCACAATTTGGAGTTTCTCAAAATGGTTGGGGTTGGCTGGTATGCGACTTGGGACAATTGTCACGTCAGAAAAAATAATGGAAAAAATTGGACAATATCCCCCAAATATATTAGGTTCCAATATTGTGGCCCAGCGTGGTGCTATCGCTGGTTTAAAAATTATGGATGAATGGTTCCCCAGAGTATTTAAATTGCAGCGTGAAAATCAAAAAAATGTATTTGAAATGATCAATAATACAAAGGGTTTTGAAATTCCAATATATCCTTCCAATGGTAATTTTGTGATTATTGAGATTGATGATGAAGAAATTACACCTGAAGCAATAAGTAGTTGTTATGCAGAGCACAAAATATTGGTTCGCCAAGGTAGCTATCATACAAAGAAATTTGGAAACAAATTTGTGAAAGTGAGTCTTTCTGTTCCAAAAGAATGGGTTGATGAATTTATTAATTTGTTTCCATCAATTATCTCTAAATCAAAGAATAAAACTCGAAATATACAACTGTATTGAAAAATGGATTTAAATCTAAAAAATAAAATAGCTCTGATCACAGGGGCATCAAAAGGGATTGGAGCTGCTATTGCTAAGACATTTGCAGCTGAAGGCGTCAATTTATATTTAACTGCAAGGAATACTAAACAGTTAGAAACGTTAAAGATTGAGTTGCAAAAAAAGTATTCTGTTGAAGTTATAACCATCCCATTAGATTTGACAGAAGCAGATTCACAGAAAATACTTTTTGAAAATTGTAAGGATATTAATATATTAATTAATAATGCTGGAGATATTCCAAGTGGAAGTTTATTTGATATTGATGAAGAAGCTTGGAGAAAGGGTTGGGAACTAAAAGTTTTTGGATACATAAATTTATGTCGCGGATTTTATCCAATGATCAAGAAAAATGGGGGTGGAGTAATAATAAACAATATTGGTAACGGAGGAGAAGTATATGACCCTTTATATATTGCAGGGGCTGTAGGTAATTCTGGGTTAATGTCCTTTACAAAAGCATTAGGTGGAAATAGTTTGGAAGATAATATAAGAGTAATTGGAGTAAATCCAGGTCCTGTTGAAACAGAAAGGATTTATAAAATATTAAAAAATCGCTCATTAAAACTTTATGGTGATGAGAATCATGTTCAAGAATTACTTAAAAGGTATCCACTTGGAAGGCCTGCTCATGTTCGAGAAATTTCAGATTTAATAGCTTTTTTAGCATCAGAAAAATCTGGATATACTTCTGGTACAGTAGTTACAGTAGATGGAGGTATATCTTCTAGGAGCTCTATCATATAAATAATTATGTTTATTACAACAAGTGATAATATTAAATTAAATGTTAAAAAAACAGGCACAGGTAAAGTTGTACTATTTGTACATGAGTTTGGAGGTGACCAAAGGAGTTGGAAGCCTCAAGTAAGTTATTTTTCAAGAAGATACGAATGTATTACTTTTAATGCTCGCGGTTATCCTCCATCAGACGTGCCGAAGTCAATTGATTCCTATTCTCAGGAGCGGGCTGTTGAGGATATTTATGATGTTATGAATGAATTGTCTATAGATAAAGCTCATATTGTTGGACTGTCAATGGGAGGATTTGCAGCGCTTCATTTTGGCATTAAATACCCCAAAAAAACTATTTCTTTGACAATTGCAGCCAGCGGATATGGTGCTGAAAAAAATCATGAAGATTATTTTAGAAGACTATCTACTGACGTTGCTAATCAATTTATAAAATTGGGTAGCAAAGAATTTTCTAAAATTTATAGTAGAGCATCCTCAAGAATTCCCTTTCTAATTAAAGATAAAGATGGTTGGGATGATTTTTTAAATATTTTGAGTGAGCATTCTGATATTGGAGCAAGCATGACAATGAATGCCGTCCAAGCTAAAAGACCTTCTCTTTATGATCTAGAAGAAACGATAAGAGAGATCTCAACACCGACTTTGATTGTGGTAGGAGATGAAGATGATCATTGTATTAATCCCGGTTTGTTCTTAAAAAAATGTATTAAAGCTTCTGGCCTTTTAATCTTACCAAAAACAGGACATACAATAAATTTGGAAGAACCTTCGTATTTTAACAACTTTTTGTCAGATTTCTTTTCTCAAGTAGAAAACAAAAAATGGTTACCAAGGGATCCTCGTTCTAACCCTTTAGAAATAATGAAAACATAGCTAATATATATAAATGAAACATATTTCCAGTCTCATAAATAATAACAGACTTTGGCAGAGACATAATGAATTGGCAAATCATGGAAAAACTGAAAATGGTGGTGTTAACAGACAAGCACTTTCGAATGAAGATTTACATGCGAGAAAACATATCATTAATTGGTTAAAAAAATTAAATATAGAAGTCTTCACTGACGGTGCAGCAAACCTTTTTTTTCGATTAGAGGGTATTAACAAGGATTCTCCCCCAGTTTTAACTGGTTCGCATATTGATAGTCAGCCTTCCGGGGGAAAATATGATGGAGTTTTTGGCGTCTTAGCGGGTTTAGAGATTATTGAAGCTTTGCGTGAAAATAATATAGTACCAAAATCGCCTATTGATGTTGTCGCATGGATGAATGAGGAAGGATCTAGATTTGCTCCAGGCATGATGGGGTCCGCTGTTTATACTGGGGCCAGATCTATTAAAGACATTAATAGGATAACTGATGATAATGGTATTACGGTTTCTTCAGAGATAAATAAAATGCATTCATCTTTTCCTGATCTTGAAATTAAAGAATTTGGAAGAGAGATAAAATGTTTTATTGAAGCACACATTGAACAAGGACCAGTTCTTGAGTTGGAGCATAAAAAAATAGGCATAGTGACAGGTATTCAAGGTAAAAGGACTTTCAAAATCGAGGTGACTGGTGAAGAAAATCACGTTGGTACTTCTCCAAGAATTGTAAGACGCGATGCTCTTGTCAGTACGGTAAAAATTATTGAAAATCTTCATAACAATATTTGGGATAATGAAGATGTAACAAGATTCACAATAGGGAAATTAATTGTAGAACCTAATGCGCCATCAGTAGTCCCATCAAAAGTTGTCTTCTCAATTGACTTAAGACATCCTGATGAAAAAATATTGAATGAACTGGGTGATAAAATTAGTCAAATATGTTTAGATAATTCTAGGCCATGTACAGTGACTACAAAAGAACTTGTTCATGATAAACCACTTAAATTTCCAGAAGAAGTAGTCTCCAAAATTGAAAGTTTTACTAAACAGCTTAATATTGATTTTATGCGTTTACCTTCAGGAGCTGGTCATGATGCAAGATATCTTCACTATTTCTGTCCTACAGGAATGATTTTTATACCTTGCAAGAACGGTATAAGTCATAGCCCTAGTGAAAGTGTAAAAAAAGAAGATTTATTTGCAGGAACACAAGTATTAGCTGAAACAGTGTGGAATTATGCTAATTAGGTAAATTATTTCTTATAAAAATTACATCCTGTTTTGTGGAACATAGAGGGCTTAAATCTGTAACCTACTAAATAGAAGCCTTATTTAGTAGGTAAAGAATATTGGCCGAGATTAAACATTTATTAAAGTTATTTTTTATAACACATGAGATAAAAATGTTGAGAACAAAATTAATTATCAATATGTGTATATTTTTTCAGTCTACTACTTTAAATTTAATCTTTTTATAAAGGAATTATGAAAATTGGAATAATAGGTTACGGTCAGATGGGCAGTGGGGCTGCATATAATTTAAATAAGAAATATGACCTATTTATATATGACAAATTTAAAAGTGATAGTCATAGTATGAAATCATTTTGTACCGTTGAGAAAATTTATTCTAATTGTCAGATAACTTTTTCATTTCTACCGAACGATAAAATTTTAATTAATGCACATGAAAATAAATCAAATGGAATTTTGAATTATTTAAAAAAAGATGATATCCACATTTCATGTTCAACGGTCTCACCAGAAACATCCAAAAAGTTAGAAAAAATTTATTCTGAAAAACAGGCTTCCTTTATTAGTGCACCAATTTTTGCCAGGCCAGACGGCATGAAAAATAAACAAGCGATAATACCAATTTCAGGAAAATATAAAATTTACCAAAAAATTAAACCAATCATAGAATCATTTTCTACAAGTCACACTTTTGTTGGGGAAGAAATTGGCAACGCTAATGTAATCAAATTATGTGGTAATTTCTTAATTTGCAATGCTATTCAATCAATTTCTGAAGCGTTATCAACAGCAGATGACCATGGTTTGGAAAGATTAACTGTAATGAGATTTTTATCTTCATCTATCTTTGACTGTTTAATTTATAAAGGCTACGGAGATAGAGTTGCAGCTTTTGACCATGATCCGCATGCTAATGCCCATTTCCCTTTAAGCCTAGGAAAGAAAGATATAAATTTATTCAAATCAATTTCAAATAAATCAAAAAATAATTACCCATTTTTGGATGGCATCCTCAAAAATTTTAAAAGTGCTACAAAAAAAGGAAATGGCCACCTTGATTGGTCTGCTATTTCCTTAGAAAATAAAAAATTATGAATATCTTGATGCTTGATCACTAAACCAATCATCATATTTTCTAGAATAATTTGCTATTATACTCCTCGTATGAGTATATTGCATATAAGCCTCATAGCCATTTTCTCGACCGATACCGCTGTTTTTAAAACCGCCCCACGGAGAACTAGGATCATTTTTATGATGATCATTGATCCATATGATTCCACAATCCAACTTACTTGCAACGCTGTGCCCCCTAGCCAAATTTTCTGTCCAAATCGAAGCGGCTAAACCATATTTGGTATCATTAGCTAACCTTATAGCATCTTCTTCTGTATCAAAAATAATACAAGAAAGAACAGGACCAAATAATTCTTCCTGAGCTATATTTGCAATATTTTTGGTAATAATAACTGTTGGCTCGTAAAAAAATCCTGATTTTATCTTTGTGTGAATTTTGCCACCAACAATGATTTCCCCACCTTCTTTAACTGCTTCTTTAATTTTATTATCAATCCGTAACAAAGAATCCATTGAAATAACTGGACCAATATTTGTCTCTAGAGAATAAGGGTCCCCGATTTTAAGACTTAGCATTTTTTTCTTCAAAGAGGATAAAAACTTTTCCGAAATAGATTTTTGAATTAACAATCTAGTACCGGCAATACATGTCTGACCACTCGCAATAAAACAACCGAAAGTAATACCACTGACTGCCTTTTCAATTTCACAGTCTTCAAACACAAGCATTGGAGATTTGCCTCCTAATTCCGTAGAATAGTAAATTCCATTTTTGCCAGCATGTTCTCCAATTATCTTACCGGCCTTATCTCCTCCGGTTAAATCAATTTTTGAAACATAATTATTTACACACAATTTCTCCCCAATTTTGCTGCCATATCCTTGTACAATGTTAAATACTCCTTTTGGCAACCCTGATTCATTTAAAAAATCTGCAATCCTCAGTATAGACACGGGAGATAATTCTGATGGTTTTAGTACAACAGAATTACCTGCAGCTAATGCACAGGAAAGTTTTTTTATTGAGATCAATAAAGGATGATTCCATGGAGTGATTTGAACTACAAGACCCAAAGGGACCCTCTCTACATAATTAATATAGTCCCCTTTGAAAGGAGTTACACTTCCTTCAAAAACTCTTATTAATGATGCAAAATACTTAAACCACTCAGATAATCTTCCTAATTGAGCCCTCATTTCTCTGATTGGTCTTCCAATTTGATTAACTTCAATTTTTATTAGCTCTTCAATATTTTTGTCAATTAATGTCGCTGTGTTATTTAGCACTTCGCTTCTTTCACGAACATCTAATTTTGACCAAACACCTGATTTAAAACTTTTATACCCAAATTCTAAAGCACTTTCAATCTGACTAAAATTACTCTCTTCTACTTTATATTTTATTTTTTCATCGAATGGATTTATAACAGAAATAATATTGTTTGAATTATTAAATTCATGTCTACCATTAATAAAACAACCATAAATTTTCATTTGACTTCCTCTATTGAAGAATTGATAATAAACACATTAAGCTATCATTATACCTTCCAAATCTTCAAGATCATAAATTTTAATATTATTTTGTCATCATAAAAACATTTTAATAAATTGTATTAGCAATATCTTAAATTTAATAAAAACTATAATTATCATAGTAAATTATTCCTCCACACTGCGAACACTGCCTCATTTATGGAGTCCACTATAGTTCTTTCTGACCTTTCAGTAGAAGTAGGAGGTCTCAGATGGCTAACCAGATACACTCCTAAATGGTTAAGCTAAATATGATTAATTCTTAAAAAACTGACGGCTAATTCTTTGTTTATTAAAAACTTACCGAAGCCTTAAAAAAACTAGTCTAGTTATTTTATCGTTCAGTGACGATATTAAGAGCACAAGAAATTTAATTCTTAAAAAAGACATACAGCATTTGCCCAAGATTATTTTTTATAAACATCTCTTGACAAACTTCATCTGCTTCAGCTAATCTTTTTATTTTGGATGTTTCTGTTTTTTAAAAAAATTTCCGGTACTTGATTGACTGACGTTAATCTATTATTATTTTCTTTCTCAGAAAAATAAATACGTTGACATATCCTGTCATACTTTTAGTATGTGAAGTAGGCAAATAGACAGCAAGTAAGGAAATATAATCTATTGTAAGATTCGCTATTTCTTTCTGGTTGTTCATAATCGAAATCTATGGGAAACAACTTGGTCTACAACTTCCTGTATACAAGGTTTGTGTTTCCCTTTAACAAATAATTAGAAGGACTAATATGAAACAGACTTTAATCTCTATTGTTAAACGCAAAATTTCTTCAATGTTTAATAAGGTTTTGTTATTTTGTGCTGCGGTATTTCTTGTTGGAGGATTGGCCGCTCCACTTCAGGCTGGTGGGATAAAAGTGGCAGCAGTATTTGAAACTCCAATAGAAGAACCATGGGTTAACCAAATTCACGTAGCTTTGCTCCAGGCAAAAAAAGAAATGGGCATTGAATACACCTGGTCGGAAAGTGTAAAATCTGCTGATTTCGCTCGGATTATGCGTGATTATGCAGAGAAAGGTTACCAGTTGATCACAGGTGACTCTTTTGGAGCGGAACGTATTGCACGCCGTGTAGCCAGGGACTATCCACAGGTTTCGTTTGTATTCGGTTCAGGAATCGGTCCGGCTGAACCCAACTTCGGAGTTTTCGATAACTGGATTCATGAACCAGCCTACCTGTCCGGAATGATTGCCGGAAAAATGACCAAAACCAATATCCTTGGAGTCGTTGCAGCCATGCCGATTCCAGAAGTGAACCGACTTTCAAACGCTTTTTGTAGCGGAGCCAAGGAAGTTAACAAAAATGTGCGGTGCAAATTCTCTTTCATTGGTTCGTTCTTTGATCCGCCTAAAGCAAAAGAAGCAGCACTGGCACAGATAGAGGCAGGTGCAGACGTGCTTTACGCTGAGCGTTTTGGTGTCATTGAAGCCTGTAAAGAGAAAGGTGTATTGGCGATTTCCAACATGTCTGACCAGTCTTCTCTAGGACCAGATACGGTGATTACCGGTCCTGTCTGGGACATGTGGCCTACTATTAAGCACGTGGTAACGCTGGTCAAAGCCGGAGTACCGACAGCCCAGGATTTTGGAGGATTTTCATACATGGGCAAAGGAGGGTCTTATCTTGCGCCCTATCACAATTGGGAAAGTAAACTTCCTGCATCTGTGAAAGCTATGGTGGAAAAACGTAAAGCGGAAATGCTTGACGGCACCTTCCGGGCTGACATTGACGAGAGTGCACCGAAATCTGACTGATTTCTTTCACCACTGACTCAACGGTTTTCCGTTATTTATAACGGAAAACCGCCATTCAGGCTATTCCTCATCATTAAGGAACTTTAAACGTTCATAGTCTTCCATTTCACTACTGTATTTCTGTTCCTTCCACTTGTTATGTCCAATCCAGATTATTTGCTGAGTATGCAGGGCATCTGCAAGAGTTTTGGAGCAATTCAGGCAAATTACAATGTAGATCTCAACCTCAGTGAAGGAGACATCCTTGGTCTTCTGGGTGAAAATGGTGCAGGCAAGACTACACTGATGAACATCCTGTTCGGTACCTATCAGGCCGATGAGGGAAAGATAATGGTCCAGGGCAGTCAGATCACTATCCATTCAACTGCAGACGCACTTGGATTTGGGATAGGAATGGTTCATCAGCACTTCCATCTCGTCCACCAACACACAGTATTGGAAAACTTATTGGTAGGTGAACCCGGCAGAATGGGAAGACTTGATTTCTCTGGAGCCCGCAGACGACTTTTGGAAATAGGAGAACAGTTTGGTTTAACATTGAATCCTGATGCAAGAGTTTCTGAACTTACGATTGGTGAACAGCAACGGCTTGAAATCATCAAAGCCATTTTCGGAGACTCCAAGATTCTTATCCTAGATGAACCGACTGCGGTTCTGACACCTTATGAATCAACAGGTCTTTTTGAGGCACTCCGCGCTCTTGCGGAAGGAGGGCTTGGCATTATTTTCATCAGTCACAAACTTCATGAAGTCAGGAATGTTACCAACCGGGTGCTTGTTATGCGCGCCGGTTCTGTGTCTGCACTCGTTGAAGATACAAAAGAGGTAACAGAAAGCGATCTTGCTCGTTTGATGTGTGGTCATGAACTGAATCCTCCAAAGAAGAATACCTCCAAACTCGGTGATACTTTTCTGAGTCTTTCAGCAATTAAAACAGGTGATTCTACTCATCAGAAGTTGAAAGGGATCAACTTGAGTGTACAGGGTGGAGAAATTCTTGGTATAGCCGGAGTTTCAGGAAATGGTCAAAAGGAACTTGCGGATGTGATTGCTGGAGTGCTTTCTCATACGGAAGGAACCTTTGAAGTGAAAGGTGAAATTATTTCTAAAGCAAGTCCCAGGTTAATGCAGAAATTGAAAATCGGTCGCATCCCTGAGGATCGTATGACAACGGGGCTGGTAACGAGTCTGCCCCTTTATGTGTCAATGGTGTTACCCTGGATCAGACGTTCTATTTTCAGTCGTTTTGGGATTTTGCGAAAAAACGAAATCCTGTCCTTTACCAGTAAGATGATTAAACGTTTCACCATCCAGGCGACAGATCCGGAAGTGAAAACAGGAACTCTTTCTGGAGGAAACCTACAGAAAGTTCTGCTGGCACGTGAACTGGCCTTTGAACCAGAGGTATTGCTGGCATCCCAACCGACACGTGGACTGGACGTGGCAGCTGCGGAATTTGTCCATCGACAGTTTCTCTCTTTACGAGAAAAAGGAGCAGCGATTATACTCATCAGTGAAGATCTGGAAGAACTGTTTGCATTGTCAGACCGCATTGTCGTAATGTACGAAGGTCGAATTGCTGGAGAGACAAAAATTAATGATGCATCAGTAGAAGAAATTGGTCTGTTGATGGCAGGCGCGACTTTAGGAGCATAATACAATGATGAATTCATAGATCAGTTATAATGGCCTTTCGACTCGAACTCAGAGAAAAGACACCAGTCTGGTTCAATATTGTTCTTCCTTTATCGGCAGTTATGGCGACATTGCTACTTTGCAGTGGACTTGTTGCTCTTGCAGGTGCGAATGTTTTTCATGCCTACTCAGAACTTTTCCTGAGTGCTGTTTCCAGCCGCTTCAATCTGGTTGAAACTTTTGTAAAGGCAACTCCCTTGATCTTTACAGGACTGGCAGTTGCGGTCGCTTTCCGTGCAAAATTCTGGAATATAGGAGCGGAAGGGCAGTTGCTTGCCGGGGCGATGGCCGCAGCTTATATTGGAGGTATTGAATCCCTGCCCTCGTTTTCATTGGTTCCTCTGATGATAATTGCATCTGCATTGGCAGGTGCAGGATGGGCCATGTTGCCTGCAATTCTGCGTACACGCTTCAAGGTGGACGATGTGGTCACGACGTTGCTGCTAAATTTCATCATGTACTATGTGATGACCGCACTTCTGGACGGTCCCTGGAAGGATCCACTGAGTGGTTATCCTGATTCACCAGACATTCGCATGGATGCCGAGTTTCCTATTCTTTTGCACGCTACCCGTTTGCATCTGGGTGTACTGCTCTCTTTGCTTGCAGCACCAATGGTCTGGTGGTTCCTTCGAAGAACTACCCTGGGATTTTCAATAAGTGTTGTAGGAGAAAACCCATCAGCATCAGCTTACGCAGGAATCCCAATTACCAGAATTCTGATATATACCGCATTGATCTCCGGCTCACTTGCCGGGCTTGCCGGTGCAGGCGAAGTCGGAGGACTTCACTTTCAGGTGATGTCCGGTATTTCACCCGGTTATGGTTATACAGGTATTGTCATTGCCATGCTGGCTAGACTTAACCCCATTGGAGTAGTACCCGCGGCATTATTTTTTGCTGTTGTGGTAACTGGTGCAGAATCTATGTCACGGGCCACAGGCGTACCTGTTTTCCTTGCAGATGTTATCCAGGGCACAGCACTGGTAACGATGCTGATTGCACAGTTGTTTACCACTTACCGCATTCGAACTCTAACAACTCAGGGTTGAAATATGGAAGAAATTATATCTCAGATTTTCCAGGTAGGATTTTTTACGGCAATAATCAGAATTGCCACTCCGTTTGTGTTTGCGACGATCGGAGAACTTTTTGCAGAGCGGTCCGGAGTACTTAATCTTGGTATTGAAGGTATAATGATGTTTGGGGCAATGACAGGTTTTTCTACTGCTTATTTCACCAGTAGCCTCTGGTTGGGAATACTGGCTGCTATGCTCACAGGAATGTTGATGGCAGCATTGATGGGATTTCTAACAGTCAGTCTTGGACTGAGCCAGCATGTTTCGGGAATTGGAATAACTATGCTTTCCACTGGTTTTGCTTTTTTTTTCTACCGGATCATTTTCGGCCAGCCGTCAACTCTTCCAAATATCAAAGCATTTACACCTGTTGGCATTCCAGTGCTAAAGGATATTCCATGGATAGGGCCTGTTTTATTTGAACAGACGACATTGACCTATCTGGCCTTTGCTGTAGTTCCTCTGGCGGCCTTTCTGCTGTATAAAACTCCATGGGGCCTTAATCTGAGGACGGTTGGAGAAAATCCTCATGCAGCCGATTCAGCGGGTGTAAGTGTATCTGCGATGCGTTATCAGGGTCTTATAATATCCGGTGCATTGATGGGAATTGCTGGCGCTTATCTTGTGATGGTACAGTTCAATGCCTTCACTTTCGGTGTGATTTCGGGGCGCGGTTGGATCTGCATCGCCCTGGTAGTCTTTGGGCAATGGGGGCCGTGGAAGAGTGCCGCCGGAGCTCTCCTTTTTGCGATGATTGATGCTCTTCAGCTTCGGCTTCAGGCCAGCAGCATTATTGATTTGCCTTACCAGATTTTCCTGATGATGCCTTTTGTGCTGACCATTGTAACAATGATGTTGGTTTCCAGAAATGCCAGAGCTCCGGCGGCACTGCTCATTCCTTTTCGTAAAGAAGAACGCTGAACAAACAGATATTAATAGTGTTTTAACTATAATAATTAGTAGCAATAACAGTAAATTATTCGTGATTTATGAAATTCAGACTTATCAAAAAAACTGTAAGTTGTCTGCTAAAATATATTGGCCAGATTGTTCAAACTGAAAACAGATAGCGGAAAAATATCGTCTAAATCTTTGTTTATTTAAAACTTTTTTTAACGGTAAAAATACTTTGACGGACAGATTTTCGTTCAGAGTCTAGATAAGAAGACAAGAAATTTCTTTTTGAAAAAAGAAAAACAGTATTTACATGTTATTAGTTTGAAATCAGGATTCTAAATTACTTTTTAATTACATCAAAATATTTTGGACTTCATTTCAAAAACATCTTGTATCTGTACTATAAAGTTTGTAACTTTGTAGTCTCAATCCAACACTGTCAAATCAAGCTGACAAATCTTTTTTTAAGTTATCTGTTGGAACTGAAGCTCCATTTGCTTTATCCAAAATATCTGCCCAAATGGCAAAAAATATTACACCTCGCAAAGAAGACTACTCCAAGTGGTATCTCGATGTGATTGCAGCAGGGCAGCTTGCCGATTATGCGCCGGTAAAAGGGTGTATGGTGATTCGTCCCACGGGGTATGCCATTTGGGAAGCCATGCAGTCTCGTCTGGACCGCATGTTCAAAGAAACGGGTCATGTTAATGCCTCATTCCCTTTATTGATCCCTAAACATTTTATGGAGCGTGAAGCCGAGCATGTTGAAGGATTCAGTCCTGAATGTGCGGTTGTTACGCATGGAGGAGGAAAGGAACTGGAAGAACCGCTAATGATTCGCCCAACTTCCGAGACTGTAATTGGTCACATGTATTCGCAGTGGATTCAAAGTTATCGTGATCTTCCGGTGTTGATCAATCAGTGGTGTAATGTGATGCGCTGGGAAATGCGAACCCGTTTATTTTTGCGTACCTCAGAGTTCCTTTGGCAGGAAGGTCACACAGCTCATGAAACTGCCGATGAAGCCCAGGAAGAAACATTGCGGATGCTGGAAATCTACCGTATTTTTCAGGAAGAATATTTGGCGATTCCTGTGATTACAGGTTTAAAATCTGAAGCTGAAAAATTTCCTGGAGCACTGGCTACGTATTCAATTGAAGCAATGATGCAGGACGGTAAAGCCCTGCAATCTGGAACTTCACATAATTTGGGTCAAAATTTCGCAAAAGCATTTGAGATTGATTATCTTGATCGAAACAATAATCGAAAACTTGTTTGGACAACCAGCTGGGGTGTATCAACACGAATGATCGGCGGTTTGATTATGACACACAGTGATGATGATGGTTTAATTATTCCGCCAAAAATTGCTCCCATTCAAGTAGTAATTGTGCCTATCTTTAATAATGATCAGGAACGTGTTCAAACATTTGAGTTTGCAGAAAAAATTTCAAACAGCCTCAATGAGAAAATTGATAAACTCCAGATAAAAATTGATACTCGTGACAACCTGCGGCCTTCAGACAAGTTTTTTCACTGGATTCAGCAGGGTGTACCGGTGAGGGTTGAAGTTGGTCCACGCGACGTAAAAAAGCAGTCGGCAATGGTAGTGAGAAGGGATGTAAGAGAAAAAAGTTCAGTACCGCTTGAAAACATTTCTGAACATATTGTAGAGTTGTTGGAAAGGATACAAGACAACTTGTTTCAACGTGCTCTGGACTATAGACAAACCAATACCCGGACTGCTACAAGTTATGAAGAATTTAAGGAAATTATTGCTGAAGAAGGTGGATTCATTTTTGCGCACTGGGACGGTTCAAAGGAAATTGAAGCAAAAATAAAACAGGAAACAAAGGCGACTATCCGTTGTCTCCCACTTGAGAATAGATCTGAGACAGGAAAATGTATGGTAACCGGTAAGCCCTCTGAACAAGAGGCACTGTTTGCAATTGCTTACTGAAGAGCATGCAAAAAACCTAAGAAAATCTTAAACCATTCAAATTTTTGTGAACAAGAATATCATTGTATCAAACGTCAGTGACGAATCTTTTGCGCTTGGAGTCGGCTATGCTCATTCTCAGGAAATTGATATTTCTGATTTGATCGCTCTGAAATCATTTATAAACAATGAGTTTTGCCCAAGATTTTTACAGGATCATGTTACAGAAGAAACTTTGGGACATGGATTAAAGGGCAAATCAGTTTATATAGTTTCAACTCATTCTGCGTATTATTCGCGAAATGAACTGGCAATGAGGAATTATTTAATTGCATCTGCAGCAAAGGAGAACGGAGCAGAGTTTGTTGCTTTGGTTGAACCGGATTTATTTTATTCAGCCCAGGATCGTGGACCAAGAACGCTAGATCATCCGCAAGTTACCGATTTTGCTTCACGTGAAAAGTTTGTAGGACAACCTTGTTCTGCAGAAATGTATGCGCAACTATTGAAAACATCCGGGGTTGATTCGGTGATGACTGTTCATAACCATAAACCTGATGTGATGCGGAATATATATCAAAAAGTTTATCCAACTGGCAACTCCCATAAAATTCCAGTTTTCCTGGATTTGGACATTTCGCCACTCATTGCCAACTATATTCTCCGTTCTGGACTGGTCCGGCTTTGGAATTATGGAGAACATGTAGGATTTGTTGCACCTGACGAGGGAGCTGTCGATTTTGTTAAACGTGTGAGAGAATTTACGGGCCTTCATAACTCTGTTTTGGTGACTTTCAAAAAAACACGCATGGGTCAACGAGACGTGAAAGTTGATTTAAGCGAAGATGTAGAGTTGCTAAAAGGCAAAGATGTTTTTATTCTCGATGATATGGTACGTACAGGAGGAACAATTGCGGCAAATATCAATGCTATTTCAGAGTCAAAAAGTTGCCGACCTGCAAATATCTTTTTCTACAGCACACATTCAACAATATCCCCGGAAGCTCGTGAAAACCTGAATTCCCCTCACCTGAATCAATTCATAACGAGCAACACAATTCCCAGTGTTCTTAATCGTGACATTCAGGGACGTCTTCGTAAGAAAATTGTGGTCTTGAAAATTGAAAAATGGATTGCCAATGCAATTAGACATTGTCTGGAAGAATCCAAGTATCCGGATGAAATATATGGGATCAATTCTGTTACTCAATCTGACGACTTTTACGAAGTTGACCTCTCAACAAAAAATCCTCTGCATAACAAGTCCCGAGTTCAACAATACGAGTTGACAATCTGAATATGTCTAAAGACGATAATACGCTTATTCTTGGAATTGGCGGAGTGGGATTGCATCTCGCTCAACGATTGGTCCATGAAGGTTATCCGGTAACTGTAATCGAATCCGATTCTGAATTACTTGAAGCAGCAGCAGAGTCACTGGACGCCCGTTTGATATGTGGGAATGCCATGCAACTTTCAAGTTGGCGTGAGGCTCATGCACAGGATATGGGTCTAATGATTGCTGCCACAAATGATGATTCCACTAATATGTTGTCTGCCTTAATTGCTGACAGATTTGGCATTGCCCGAAAAATTGTCCGGACGCGTTCTATTGATTTAATGGATGGAAGTATTTTATCTCCGGAAGATTTGAAGATCGACCTGATGGTCCATCCTGAAGAACTGGTAGCCCAGGAGATATTTCGACTAGTGAAACGTGCGTCCTGCAATGACCTTACTGTGGTTGGTGATGGAAATATGCTTGTTCTTGCCATGCGGGTTAATGAAGAGTCACCGCTGATTTATAAAACTCCTAAAGAGCTTTCTGCTACACATACTGAATATAATTTCAGAGTTGTGGCGATTGCCCGAGGAATTTCAACCATTATTCCACATGCAGACGAGCAAATTCGGCCCCTGGATCAGGTTTTCATTATGGCCAGGAAGGATGATATGAAGCCCTTTATGGAGATGATGAAAATTGAACATAAAAAAATTGAATGCATGATGATTCTCGGAGGTGGCCTGGTAGGAAGTAGAGTAGCACAACTGCTGGAAAAAGAAGTGAAGATAAAGCTTATCGAAAATAACCAGGATCGTGCGGACGAACTTGCATCTGACTTGAAAAATACAGAGGTTATTCATGGTGATGGAACAGATGCAAACGTGCTGGTTATGTCCGGACTTGATGCTACAGAATCATTCATTGCTACAACAGGAGATAATGAAACAAATATAGTAAGCTGCCTGTTGGCAAAACATTTGATGAATCGAAACAATCGTGATCTTCAGGCTGGTCACGGTAAGACAATTGCGTTGGTTAACAAGGAGGACTACCTTGTTTTAGCATCTACAATTGGATTGGATATAGCTCTCAACGCAAAAATTTCTGCGGCCAACGAAATCCTCAAATTTATCCGCAGAAATGAACTTTTGTCGGTGGCCCATCTGCATGGAGTAGATGCGGAAGTTGTTGAACTGAAAGCAGGACCCGGCTCAGAAATTGCACATAAACCTTTGAAAAAATTGGCGAGTTACTTTCGTCAGCATAATATTTTGATCGGAGGTGTTGAGCAGAATGGAGTTTGGAAAGTCGCTGTGGGTTCAACTCAAGTACAACCTCACAACCGTGTCGTTGCAGTTTGTTCCTCACATCAACTAAAAAAAGTAAGACAGTTATTTAATTGAAATAATTGCTTTTAATACCCACCTCAAACTTTTTAATAATTAATTTCATATTATCCTACCTATATACAATGAATGTGTATATACTATTTCAATGGAATTGCTGTTAAGATGTTTAACAGGGCTTTTTATCCTTATTTCAGTTGGATGTAGCCAAGAGCGAAGATATGTGTATCCCATGGATCAACGTCTTGAGTTACAAAGGATATGTCGAGCTGTAAGTTCCAGAAATACAAATCGTTTCATGGTTTTATTGGGTAAAATTTACCCCCTGAATAATGACGGGCGCACAGCAGCTCTTGAAGAAATAAGTACAAGTTTGGAAGATGGTGGATATTTTTGTGGAACTTATCGCTTTAGAAATGCACCTTGTTCAGTTGGGGAAAAAACACTGATTGATCAAACAACGTGTTCTTATTCAAGGTAAATAATTGGAAATATTAGCTTATTTTAACAATTTATTTTATACGATAAAATGTTATAGAAAATAAATAAAATATTAACTTCTATGAAAATAATTAAAACGCTGCCTGAATGCATTTTTACATGGACAGTAAATTGCACCAAAAGGTAGTTTCATTATTTTCATTCAAAATTTCTGCAATTAGTACGAAAATTTAAAGACGAGGAGCATGGATGCCGTCGAACACTAAAAACAATAACTTAACCGTAGGACTTGATATTGGAACCACAAAAATATGTGCAATTGCAGTTGAAGGTGATGACATTGAAGAATTGAATGTTGTTGGAGTTGGCACAGCAAAATCAGACGGGTTACGTAAGGGTGTCGTCGTCAATATTGAAAAGACAGTCAAGTCAATCAAAAAGGCAGTAGAAGAATGTGAATTAATGTGTGGAGCCCAGATTCGTTCCGTCTTTGCTGGCATTGCAGGACATCATATCAGGGGACAAAACAGCAGAGGTATGGTCACTGTTTATCATAACCGTATTGTTACTGAAGAAGACATACGTCGTGTCATTGACGCAGCCCAAGTATTGATTCCCAATGATAGAGAAGTGCTGCACATACTCCCCCAGGAATTCATTGTTGATGACCAGGATGGCGTTCAAAACCCTCTTGGCATGGCTGCAGCACGTTTAGAGGTAAATGTTCACATTGTTACTGGTTCAGTAACCTCTGCACAAAATATTATTAAATGCTGTAATCAGTCCGGACTGGATGTAGAGGACATTGTACTGGAACCTTTGTCCTCAAGTCAGGCAGTCCTCAGTCCTGATGAACAGGAGGTAGGCGTGGTACTGGTTGATATTGGCGGAGGTACAACAGACATCACTATTTATTCAGAAGGCAGCATTGTCCACACGGCTGTTTTGGCATTGGGCGGCAATCATTTGACACACGATATTGCCATCGGTTTAGGAGCACCTTTACATGAAGCAGAGGAAATTAAACATAATTTTGGTGTGGCGATGTCCTCCATGGTGAAAGAAGACGAAATGATTGATGTCCCCAGTGTTGGCGGGAGAAATAACCGCACCATGAAAAAACGAGTGTTGGCAAGTATCATCGAAGATCGTTTTAGGGAAATATTTGAATTGATTACACATGAAATTGAGAAGACCCACTTTCATACATTGATGGCATCAGGTGTAGTTATTACGGGTGGAACCTGTATTATGCCGGGTGCAGACCGACTGGCTTCTCAAGTTTTAAATTTGCCGGTAAGGGTAGGATATCCGGAAAATATTGGTGGTTTACGTGAAATGATTTATTCACCGAAATATGCAACCAGTGTAGGACTTGTACGTTACGGAATAACAAGCAATCAAGGAAAATTGAATTTTGTAGGTGATGACACAAATTTATTTAATAAAGTATCCAGACGTATGAAAGATTGGATGCAAGATTTTTTTTAGTTTTTGACAGGTCAATATCAAACATTATTTCTATTTAACAACCAAAGGGAGCAAACATGCTAAATTTTTCTGATATCCAATCCGTCCGTGACGATTTACCGAAAATAAAAGTTGTCGGTGTAGGCGGCGGGGGCGGCAATGCCGTCAATCGCATGATACAAACGGGTGTTCAAGGGGTGGATTTTGTTGTAGCAAATACAGATTTACAAGATTTGCGTAAATCACTTGCTACTCATAAATTGCAGATTGGCAGCAATTGTTCTCGAGGTTTAGGGGCAGGTGCTAAACCGGAAATTGGCCGTAATGCTGCGTTGGAAAGTATTGATCAAATAAGAGATTCCCTTCAAGGTGCAGATATGGTTTTCGTGGCCGCAGGCATGGGCGGTGGAACTGGAACTGGAGGAGCACCAATAGTTGCTCAGGTAGCTCAGGAAATGAATGCCCTTACTGTTGGTGTTGTGACATTGCCGTTTAATTTTGAGGCAAAACGACGTCGAAAAGTCGCAAATGGAGGTGTAACTGAATTGAGAGATCATGTTGACACGCTTATAGTTGTACCAAACGAAAATTTATTTAGTATCATCAATAGGCGAACCCCGATGACTGAGGCCTTTGGATTTGCAGACGATGTGCTTCGTCAAGGAGTTCAAGGTATATCTGATTTAATAACAAGAGACGGATTGGTCAATTTGGATTTTGCAGATGTCCGATCTGTTATGGCAAACAAAGGAAAGGCAGTTATGGGGACCGGACTTGCCTCAGGGGAAAATAGAGCGAGACATGCAGCAGAACAGGCACTGCATAGCCCTTTGCTAAATGATAACACAATTGACGGTGCACGCGGAATATTGATTAATGTTGTAGGAGGACTGATGATGGGGATGCAGGAGGTTGAGGAAGCATCTACATTCATAAAGGAACAAGGACACAAAGATGCTGAAATAATTTGGGGTGCTGCAATAAATCCAGATTTTGAAGATCAAATAATGATTACAGTCATTGCAACAGGTTTTGATGAGCAGGAAGCAACAGAAAAACTTTCCGTCCCAGGTCTTACTGCAATGCCTTTTGATGCACTTGTTGTGACAAATAAACATTCCCAAATAAACACGGAAACAGATGAAAAAGAGTTCAATTCTGAAGTTGAACTTAATCTCGAAAAAAATGATTCCATTGAACCATACAGTGACGACGATTACTTTGAAGAAACTGAATCAATTACTGCAGATGATAAAGCTTTTGTTGAAGGTGATTCTGAGGACAGCTCTTTTCCAGCAACTGCTCAGTCTGAAGACTCAAATGAAGAGTCAGAAGTCGATGATCAAGAAGAAATTATCACAACTGAAGAAATTACATTAACAGATGAGTCATCACATCTTACAAGTGACAGCGAAGAAGAACAGTTGGAAGAACCAGAGTCTTTGATGAACGAAACTTCTACAGTTGAATCTGTTAATAATTCTGATTCAAATCTGGAAGTTGAGTCAGCCACATTTGAAGATTTAGCAATAGATCATTCTTCTACAGACATTGATGCAGAAAACTATTCCATCCATGGTTTTGCAGGAGTGTCAACAAAATTGAATAATAATAATGAATCAAATCAGACACACGCTTTCCCAGTTTCTAATCCCACTTCAGAAAATGAAAATGATACTGAGACCTACCCCGTTGAGACAAGCCCGCTGATACCTGAGTGGGCAAATCAAACGGAAAATCCCACATTTTATCAAAATTTAGACATTCCTACTTTTCTGAGAAGAAGAGGGTCAAATCGACCACGCCAATAAAATAACTTGTAGTTCTATTTGTTTCACATTATTCTAATTCTTGAGGCTGAAAACTGAGCGGTTAGCAGCTTATTTAGATATTTTTGAAACAGCACAAGTACCAACCGTAAGTAATTACCTGTCGGCTTCAGACATATATTCCCAAGTTTTTGTAGATAAGAGTTGCTAATTTATTTTGATTGAATTAGTGGTTCTAAATTATTTTCTTTTGTATTTTACTTATGAAATCAACTCGCAGCTTACATAATGCAGTGTTAGGTCTTCTAGGAGGTCTTGCAAGCTGGACGTTAATGCAAAGCGGGTTTCATGCGTTTGATGCTCTTTCCGTTACAGAACTATCAGGATTAAATATTATTTGGCTCAATAAGTATGTTTTTGAAGGGGCTTTAGTCGGTCTCGGACTGGGCATGGTTCTACAGGCAAGGGTTTCACTTTGGTACCATTATGAATTGGTACATATTTTGTCCAAAATGTTTGTCGGTGCTTTCAGTGGAGCATTACTGGGACTAATTTGTTTCAGTATAGGCGAATTATTGCAAGTTTGGCTGGTTTTGCCAGCATTAAGCCGTATATCAAGTTGGACACTTTTAGGATTATTATTAGTTGGAACCACTGAGTTGTTCCATTCCCGTTCTGGTTTTTTAAGGCCACGAATCATTAGTGGAGGAATTGGGGGAGCAATCGGAGGTGGAATTTTTGAATTATTGCTGCTGTATCAGATGACTGGTCCGGATCACCTTTTAGGATTGATTCTGGTTGGTTTCAGCATCTCTTTATTTGTTGGAATTACTGAAATTCGTGCCACTTCTTTTGCACTTCGAGTTGTGTCGGGCAAACAAGAAGGACAAATATTTCTACTTGATCAAAATAGATTCACTTTAGGATATGGTTCACAAAATGACTTCATTATGAAAGGTTATTCAGAAGTTTGTGAACTTCATGCAAACATTCTTAAAAAAGGCAAAGAAGTCATTATTGAGAATGCAGACGAAGGAGGTGAAGTTCTGGTGAATTATCGTCTGGTCGATCAACAATCCATGAAAAAAGGAGATGTCATCAAAATTGGTACAGCGCTGTTGCAGTACTATGAAATCTGATGTTCTCACAAATAGATCGATGTCTTCGTGCCTGCGTGCATAGCGCAGGACTATTAATTATTGGAATCCTCACATCAACATCTTTGCTGGCGGCGGAACAGGTCGTTGAACAAAATGTGTTGATTCGGGAAGGCTCTCCCCTTGCATTTTTTGGATATTCCTTTCAGCAGACTATTCCTCTTAAAATTAATGAAACCCCCAGTCTGACTCTTATAGAGTCGCTTCTGGTATTTTCAGGTGTACTTTTGGTGATGTTTGGATTATGGTTCCTGCAAAAACCGAAAGCTGGAACACAATTCGGCGTGGGTTTTCATCTTCTAAATCTTGGTGAACAAAAAACATTAATTCCTCTGAAATCAGAAATACAAACACTGGAGTTTCTTACTCAGATTCAAACAAGCAAAAAATATCGTTTGTCTGCAAATTTATCCCGGGTAACTCTAACTCCACATCAAAACACTTTTGTACTTGAAGACAAGAACTACAAGAATGCACTACTGATCAATCGAAGACGTTCTCACCGAACAGTTTTGTGTGATAACGATGTTTTGGATGTTGGTGAAATGATTTTAATTTTCCGAAACAATGTAGTTCCTGCAGGTTCGATTCACCGTCCAGCAAGTAAAGATTTGCAACTTCCAATTGTTGGAATTATTCCCAAAGGACCCGTTCAAAAAATGACACCAATTTTAACATTTTCAGGAAGTACACAGAAAATTCCTTTAATACGTAACCTGATTACTATAGGATCATCAAATAGTAATGATATTATAGTTAAAGGAAATGAAGTGGCCTTGAAACACGTAAAAATATATAAGGTTGGAGCATCCTGGAAGATTCAAAACCTTCTCACTCAGGAAACTACTACAGTTAACGGACGTCGAATAGATCAACGTTTTCTGCAGGACGGCGATGAAGTTACTGTTGGGGACAGTACGTTTAAGTTTAAGTCTGGTAAAGCACAAATAAAGCAAACTCTTAAATCAAAAACAGAGACTGCCAAAAAGATTTGAAACACTTAATTTGTTGTTAAAACATAATGAAAAGACTGGTAGCTTCCTGCAACGCCTTTTATGAAACCCACTTCATCAGCAATTCGCAGATAGAAAACCTCTTGTCCAACTGGAATTTTGTGCTGAAATGTAAATTGTTTCCGGCTTCGTAGTAGATATGATTTTTTACGATTTCGGTTTTGGTCAAATATCGTAAGTTCTGGATTTAAATGAGTAGTACCAAGACGGAACCAAGCTAAATTTATGAGTTTATTTTCTTCATTTACGTTCATGTTTTTGGGAACTTCTATCCTGAACAATGTACTGTCTCCACGATGTCGAATATGATCATAAACGGCTTTTGCAAAGGGCAGTTTGAATGTTTGCTTGAATGTGCTTAAGGGTACTTGATATTCCGGTTCAGGAATATAGTTTTCTTCTGAGTCAATTTCAGAAAACACGTCATCTGTTAAAGTTGTTTCAAATAGTTCCAGGGGCATAGGAACTTCATTCCATTCCACGTGTACAACCAAATCATTATCTTCCCAATTGACTGAAGTAATCCGAAAAGGGGCATTCTTAGGTGAACGGAACTCTTGTATAATCTGCTTCAGTGGTCCTAAAAAAAGAGCTTTGTAAGAAACAAAATTACTGGAAATAGTATCCAGGCTGACTTTTTTCCAGCGGGGGTTATTCTGAAATAAAGTTTTAATTAATTGCTGCTCTTCTATTGGTCCCGGTAATCCTTTGAATTTTAGATTTACTTGAGCTCCGCTTACCTGATTTACAGTTACAATGTGCTGCATAACAGGCGTCCATTGGAGTAGCAATTGATCAAGAATTTTGGGAATAATTACATTAGTGTTCCATGTTTTATAGGAAATTTCTGCAGTTGCCATGGTTGTACTTATTGAAGATTCCGGAAAACCCCGCTTTTTTGACCAGAAAATAAGTTGTGCTATGAGCTTTCCTTGAGTTGATTTTTCAGGTTGCGGGCTCAGCCTAAGTTTTAGTTCAAGTAATGCTACATTAGTCTTGTTTCTTTTCTCAGCAGATTTTAGTGGCAACAATGATAGTCGAGGCGGGAGACCTGCTTCAATCGGTAACTTGCGGCCTTTTGTTAGAATTACTTTGGTTCGAATTCGATAAGGTCTCAGTCGAATTTGCAGTTGTTCTAAAAACAGATTCAAAACTCTTGTTTGACGTAATGCCTGATCCGCATCATAGATTAAATAAACATCCATGAATGGAATTCGTTCTTGTTCTGTAACTAATCCTAATTTGCGGAAGGCTGCCAGTAAACGTGAATGAAAAATTCTTGTTTCAATATTTAATGTAAATTCAGTCAGGTCTGCAGTGTTGCCCTCACTGATTACACGAATAGATTCAATATAAAAATCGGGATTTTCAAAAAACTGTTGAATCAAAAGTGGCTTTAAATAAATCATACTTTCAAAATCAAGAAACCTTGCAACTGCCTGCAGAACAACATTCCCTTTTGCAGTTTTCATTGCCTCAGCTTTTGCTTGTACCAGATTGTCCTGCTTAATTTCAATAGTTGATTCTGCCTGTTCAACAAGTAAACTCTGCCCCATCAAAGGAGCAGAAAGAATTCCCAGGAACAGGAATGTTGTAAAAATTATTTGAAAAATTGATAATCTGTATTTATTCATTTAATCATGTTCATTGATCGCTGAGAAATTCTGCCTGAATTTCAACTAGACGTTCCTGTAAAAGTGCAGAATTTTTACCATGTAAATTAAAGTAGTATTTAATTTTTGGCTCAGTACCGGAAGGTCGAGCAGTAATTCTGGTATTGTCGGACAATTCCAGTGAAATCACATTTGACTTAGGTAATCCCGGCCCTGGCAAATTCTTTGTTGCATCTGCACAAATTATAGTATTTTCTAAATAATCAGTTATTTTTACTACAGTTTGACCTGCCACAGATTTCGGAGGAGAGTTGCGTAACTTATGCATAATCTGCTGTATTTTTTCCAAACCTTCTGTTCCGGTATAAGTTTGCGTCCTCAGAGTGTCGAGATGGGGTCCATATTGTTGATGAATTTGATTCAGCCTGTCAATTGCAGTCAAGTTGCTTTTCTTCAGTGTAGCCACCATTTCAGCAAAAGCCATGGAGGCCCAAATTCCGTCTTTATCTCCCGAATGGCTTCCCATTAAATATCCGTGACTTTCTTCCATACCAAAAACAAACTTTCCATCAACCTCTTCTTCATAACGTAAGGCAGCTTGTCTAATCCATTTAAATCCTGTTAACACTTCAATGAGATCCAATCCATTTTCCCGGGCTATTTTTGGGACAAGAGGAGAGGTCACTACAGTTGTAATTATTACTCCTTTTTCCGGAAAGCGATTTTGTTGGTGCAATGCAGAAATGATTGAGTCTAGAATCAATATCCCAATTTGGTTGCCCGTCAACCAATGCCACTGTTTTTCTTTGTCACGGACCATAACGCCCAGACGGTCCGCATCAGGATCATTGGCTAAGATTAGGTCATCATAATCCGTTGATTGTTCCACTGCCATTTTAAAGGCATCCCTGTCTTCAGGATTTGGTGATCCAACTGTGCTGAAATCTCCATCCGGAACCATTTGTTCTTTGACGACTTTTACATTTTCAAAGCCTTGCTGTTGTAACAATTCTGGAACCAACCGACCGCCGGTACCGTGAAGCGGAGTAAAAATCACACCTAAATCCTTATTATTTTCACGCAGCCCCAAACTTAATTTTCTAACGGTCTTCAGATAATATTCGTCTGCTTCATTATCAATCCATTCTACTATTTCATTCTGAAGTGCATGTTCAAAAGATATTGTTGGAATTTTGTCAATACGGTTGATGTTCCGGACTTCTTCTATGATCTGACTGTCTTCCGGAGGAACAATCAAACCTCCATTTTCCCAATAAACCTTGTAACCGTTGTATTCCGGTGGATTATGACTGGCAGTGATAATAATTCCGGCTATTGCTTTACGCCTGAGAATCTCACAGGAAACGAGGGGGGTAGGTGCAATTGAACGGAACAAATAAACAGGTATGCCGTGTCCTGCTAAAACTTCGCTGGTTACTTTTGCAAACTCAAAAGAGAAGTGACGTGAATCGTAACCAACGACCACACCTTTTGCACCGGACTCATTTTTCTTATTTTTTATAATACGTGCGACTCCTTCTGTTGCCATTTGAACAGTATAGCGGTTGATTCGATTTGTACCAACACCCATTATCCCTCTTAGACCCCCTGTACCAAATTCGAGCAAACTTCCGAAACATTCTTCACGTGCATTTTTGTTTTCAGCAGCCAGAAGGTTTTTAGCCTCTGCTTGTGTCTCAGCATCAAAGCAAGGGTTTTCGGCCCAGAATTTTACTTTTTCAATTATGTTCATTGTTGATCTGGATATCAGTGAAATTGTTTTTGCTTAACTACTCTGTTTCAATTCTTTTAATATTTTTTCATTGTCAGAACGAATTACAGTTTCTTTTCTTGTAACAGGATGTGGGAATCGGATTTCTACTGCATGCAGTAATTGTCTATGGAGCGGAAAATTTTGTGAAAGCAAATAATCGTCACCCTCATTAAGCCAGCGAATGAAGCCATCATTTGGAAGTCCATAAAGCTTATCACCCACAACAGAACAGCCCATGTGTGCAGCATGAACTCTGATTTGATGAGTCCGACCACTGAAGGTACGTACTTCAACAAGAGAATAATCACCCATTTTCTCAATTTCCCTGAAATAGGTATGGGAAGGCTTCCCTTGAGAATTTACGCTCTGTTTAATGCGGATTTTGCTGTTTAGGTCCTGACCAATTGGTAGCGAAATGAAAATCTCAGGAACTGTTGTCTTTGAAATTTGGGGAAGGTGTCTGCTGAGGATTGCAGAATATATTTTGTGAACCAGGTTTTTTCGAAAATGAGCAGCCATTGATTGGGCAACTTCGTGTCTTTTAGCAAAAATAATTACCCCGCTGGTTTCACGGTCAAGTCTATGCAGAGTGTAAAGTTTTTTCAGGCCAAACTGAGACTTGATCAAACTGACCAGTGTATTCTTGTAATACTTACCTGAAGGACTTGTCGGCAAATTTCCCGATTTGCAGACTGCAATTAAAGCATCATCTTCGAAAATAATATCAAAGTCCAAATCAACGTCTGGTTCAAGAAAATCTGGACGCAAATAAACAATTTTTTGATTGTTTCGCAGCTTAAAATTTGTGCGCCCCAATTTGCCGTCGACCCAAATGCGTTGATCATTGATATTCTCACGCCACTCCTGATCATCCAAATAGCGAAAACGCCGGAGTAAAAATTCCAACAGCGTTTCCTCCCGTCCTTCCACACGCATATAATGGAAAGTCAGTTCAGTATGCTCTGATGTCATCCGGATTGACATATCAGGCTAAGAAAGGCTATAAAATGTTGAATCGTTATTCACTGAACAAAAGTTCCTTTCCTTCCCAGGAACTGATTTCATAAAACCTTCCATTCACTTGCTGGTTATAGATTTCCATTTCATCACGAAGTTTTGAATCTTCTGCTTCAGAAGCGCCTGATGAAACCAGTGAAATACCCATCCGCATGCTCAATATATAATTTTCATTTGATGCTATATTATTCCTTAGGTTCAATGTATAAACTCTGCTGTCAAATAACGACACAAACAATGTTGTTTCTATTAAATCTGTAGCTTCTGCTTGCTGGGAAACAGAAGCATTTATGTGTAATTTGGAAAAAGAAAGCTTCCCCAGCCTGTTGAGGAGAGTTGTTATTTTATCTGAGTCGGGTACATCTGATTTTGCAGAGGAAGATTTCCAGTCTGTTTCAGCACTGTCACGGTTAATGGAAAATGAACCTCCTTCTTTGTTCTTAAGCACAAGGCTTTGGACTTGATTTGACTCTAATGCAAGTAAATCCTTTTTCAGCCAATCATTTGCTTCTGAATCTATGGACAAGCCTTCCGGAATTAAAAAAACTTTATTAGAACCTATGTGCCTTGCATACTGCCCTGAACCACTAATACGATTCTTTCCAAGAAGAAAGCTTAATATTGAAGTTCCGTCTCCCCGCAAAAGGCTTACAGAAATTCCATGTCGATCTTCGCTCCAATCTTCCTTGTTTTCTGGAGGAGTTAATAATTGAAAACGTTTGTGATGATCCGGATTATTTGTTACCAGATCTCCCAGACGTATTTGAGATAAATTGAGCAGCAAATCCTGAATGGAAATTGGATCTGCTTCATAATTCAAAGACTGCTCTTTCCAACCTCCGCCTTTTAACTGCATTAAGTTTACGGAAGAGCCCTGTGACTCGATTTTAATCTGGTTCAGGGCTTTGGTGTCAAGTTGTTCTGGAAAGAGTCTATTGTTTTTTGATATTTGTGGTTTTGTAAAGTAGTTGTCATCTTGATAATAGATTAATCCACCTACAATGATGAACAAACTAAAAGTAGTGAATAATAGAGGTTTAAACATAATTAAAGCAATTCAGATTATTATTTAAAAAACTAAATTTATATTTCTATTATCTATTATTTTACTACATGCTTCAAGACTAGAGGTGTCTTTTTTTAACTTTCTTAATCCTATTTTTAGAATTGGGATTACTTTTTTTCAAATCATATAAACTTGAGATTTTTCAAGAAGTTTCGTAAATTTAATGTTTAATTTACTTTGATCACAATGAAGTTTTTATGTAAATATTTAACTCAGGAAGCACATAAATTTTTCAAACAAACATAAGTGATATGAAAGACAATCAGTTTGGTTGCCGGATAAATTTTGAAAGTAGCGAAGGCAAAACTGTTCTGTACAGTTTAGAAAAGTTGCAAAAAGATGGAATTGGTACGATAGACAGACTCCCATTTTCCATACGGATATTGTTGGAACAGGCACTCCGTAACGTTGATGATTTTCAAGTTTGTGCTGAAGACGTGACAGCGCTGGCCAATTGGAATGCTGCAGAAAAATCCAATCAGGAAATTCCTTATAAACCCACCCGGGTGATTTTACAGGATTTTACAGGAGTACCTGCAGTTGTTGATTTGGCTGCACTGCGTTCAGCGATGGTTGCAATGAATGGCGATCCGAGTGTAATTAATCCTCGTATACCAGTGGATTTGGTGATTGACCATTCAATACAAGTTGATGCTTTTGGAAGTTCGGGAGCACTCAAAAAAAATATGGAAATTGAGTTCGCACGAAACCGTGAACGCTACGAGTTTCTGAAATGGGGAAAGCAGGCTTTCGACAATTTTAATGTCTATCCTCCAGGTATCGGAATTGTGCATCAAGTGAACCTTGAAAGGGTGGCAACTGTTGTTCAATCCCGGGATGGTGTTTGTTTTCCAGACACATTAGTGGGCACAGATTCACATACCACAATGATCAATGGTCTTGGAGTAATGGGCTGGGGAGTAGGTGGAATTGAAGCAGAATCGGTGATGTTAGGTCAACCAATCAACATGCTCATTCCGGAAGTGATTGGTTTTCGTCTTCTTGGAAAACTGCAACAGAGAGCAACGGCGACTGATTTGGTTTTACGGGTAGTTGAAATGCTGCGGGAAAAAGGTGTAGTGGAAAAATTTGTTGAATTTTTTGGACCTGGTTTGAATAATTTAAAATTAGCCGACCGTGCAACTCTGGCAAATATGGCTCCGGAGTATGGTGCTACAATGGGTTTTTTCCCAGTAGATGATGAAACTTTAAGATACTTGCGTGATACCGGACGACCGGACTTGCTCGTTCAACTCGTAGAACGCTATTGCAAAGAACAAGGTCTCTTCCGGACGAGTGATACTCCAGTTCCGGAATTTTCGGATACTTTGGAGCTGGATCTTTCCACTGTTGAACCTGCGCTTGCAGGTCCTAAACGTCCACAGGATCGTGTGAATCTTACTCAAATGCAGGAAAACTGGCAAAAAACTTTGCGTGTATCCAGGAAAGAGCGTGGATTTGAATTGAGTGATGAGCAAATAGAAACCTCAGTTCAGATGCAGGGTAATCCTTCCGGAGAACTAAAACATGGTTCGGTGGTCATTGCGGCAATTACGTCCTGTACAAACACGAGCAATCCTTCCGTTATGATTGCAGCAGGACTGCTTGCAAAAAAAGCAGTTGAAAAAGGCTTGAATTGCCAACCTTGGGTTAAAACATCTCTTGGGCCGGGTTCACGTGTGGTGACAGATTATCTAGAAGCAGCCGGATTGAATGAACCGCTTGATGCACTTGGTTTTCATACTGTTGGCTATGGCTGTACTACCTGTATTGGTAACTCAGGTCCTCTTCCTGAAAGTATTGTTACTGCAATAAATCAAGGCGATTTGGTGGTTGCCTCAGTTTTGTCTGGAAATCGAAATTTTGAAGGACGGATAAATCAGCATATCAAGGCTAATTATTTGGCTAGTCCTCCACTGGTTGTAGCTTATGCCATTGCTGGAACGGTGAATCATGATTTAATAAATGAGCCTCTTGGCAACGGAAAAGATGGTCAGCCGGTTTTTCTAAATGACATTTGGCCCGCTCAGGAAGAAATAGATGAAGTAGAAAAACTGATTACCAGCGAAATGTATGAGAAAGAATACAAAGGGGCAGGTGAAAGCTCTCCACTGTGGAATGCTATTGAAGCGCGAACAGGTGAAGTCTATGAATGGGATGATTCATCGACCTATATCCAAAATCCACCATTTTTTCAAAAAATGGATCTTGATGTTAATGCTTTGCAGGATATTACTG
>Ga0209709_10000768_pt1 | contig 30299 bp, 34 predicted proteins | sample ArcticOcean_MG_C_2_FD_187435 | JGI IMG/M metagenome (GOLD analysis project Ga0209709, IMG submission 187435) | Marine microbial communities from western Arctic Ocean - ArcticOcean_MG_CB4_136 (SPAdes) (version 2) | ecosystem: Environmental > Aquatic > Marine > Oceanic | place: Arctic Ocean... | reverse complement strand
ATGTAAAAAACTTTCAAACACGTAAAATTGAGGAAATTTAGGGCTTCCTTTAAAGCCACCCCATTCAAAGTCTACGTAATTAAGCATAGCTTCAAGATGAGGGTTTAAATTTTGACTAATTACTGAAGACTTTTTTTGATCTTTTTGAAAAACGTCTTTTAGTTGAGATGATTGTTGAATAACTTTATCTCTATTTTTTTCGTAAAAATCTGAAATTTGGTTAAGAACATTTATAAAAGAGGGTCTTCCCTGCATATCCTCTGGTGGGAAATATGTTCCTCCCGAAAAAGGTACAGCATTTTCATCTAAAAACATAGATAATGGCCAACCGCCTGGGACTCCCGTTAATATTGCTAAACTTTTTTGAAATACATTATCTAAGTCAGGTCTTTCTTCGCGATCAACTTTTATATTAATAAATTTTTCATTCATTATCGCGGCTGTATTTTTATTTTCAAAACTTTCATGCGCCATAACATGGCACCAATGACAGCTAGCATAACCAACGCTTAAGAATATTGGTTTTTTTAATGCTTTTGCTTTATCTAGTGTTTTTTTATTCCACGCAAACCAATGCACCGGGTTATCCTCATGCTGTTTAAGATATGGGCTTTTTTCATCTTTAAGTAAATTTTCCAAACAAACCTCGTAAATTAAATAATTTTATATTTGACTATATATATAACATTAGATAGTGTTTCATATAGCGCTGAGTTACATCAAATTGCGGGCGCTTTATAAAACCAGCTAAAGCGATCTTAAACCACCGCTTTAGCAGGTGGTTTTTTTTTGGAACTGTATCTTTTAAAAAACCAGGCATTTAACCAAATTGTGCGCCTGACATTTAGTCAAAGCACTAAAAAGGAGTTAAAATGAACAATAACAAGGAAATAAAAAAAAATAAAAAACAAAGCTTAAATGAAAAATTAAATTTAGGACCAGTGATATGTGCCGAAGGTTTCCTTTTTGAGATAGAAAGAAGAGGCTACATGTCATCAGGAGAATTTGTTCCGATGGTATCTTTGGAACACCCCGAGGTACTAGAAAATTTACATAAAGATTTTCAACATGCGGGCTCAGATATAGTTCAAGCATTTACCTACAACGGTCATCGCGAAAAAATGAAAGTCATTGGCAAAGAAGACTTGTTAGAACCTCTAAATAGAGCAGCACTAAAAATCGCAAAAAAAGTAGCAATGAATCCAATGGGAAAAGAGCCTAATTTAATGGCTGGAAATATATCAAACTCTAATATTTGGAATAACAAAGAACCCAAAACACATTTAAAGGTAGAAAAAATTTTTTCTGAAATGGTTGATTGGGCGGTTGATGAAGGAGCGGATATATTAGTTGGAGAAACTTTTTACTACGCTAAAGAAGCTTATAAAGCTTTAGAAGTAATGAAAAAATCTGGTCTTCCTAGTGTTGTTACAATAGCACCCATGGGAGAAAACATCATGAGAGATGGTGTTTCAATTTTAGACACTTGTAAAGAGTTAGAGCAACGAGGAGCAGATGTAGTAGGAATGAATTGTTTTAGAGGCCCAACCACAATGATGCCATACCTTAAAGAAATTAGAAAAGCCTTAAAATGTCACGTAGCAGCTTTGCCTATTACTTTTAGGACAACTAAAAAAAATCCTACTTTTTTTAATTTACCTGATAATAATGGATGCAAATGTAATACGCCACATAGAACAACATTTCCTACAGCTTTAGATCCAATGCAAATCAATAGATATGAAATTGGAAAATTTGCAAAAGAAGCGTATGACCTTGGTATTAATTATCTAGGCGTATGTTGTGGGGCAAATCCAATGCTAATCAGAGAAGTAGCAGAGTCGGTTGGCCTAAAAGTACCGGCTAGCAAATATAGGGAAAATATGTCGCGACACTTTATGTATGGAACTCACAAAAGAATACCAAAACATATGAGAGATTATAGAGATAAAGCTTAATTGTGGTATAGTTTATAAATTTTTTTATAAACTATGATAAAACAAATAATAAGCAACGAAGTTGAAGCGCATATAAAAGATAACCCCCAATCTATATTGCTAGACGTAAGAACCGAAGAAGAATGGAATGTAGACGGAAAACCAGATGGAGAAAAATTGGGTTTAAAAACTTATTTTTTAACAATAAAAGATGAAAATTTTGCTAATGATTTTAAAAAATTGGGCATTAACAAAGATCACGAAATATTAACTATGTGCATGGGAGGAGTTAGATCTCAAGCAGCGGCTGAGCTTTTGGCGAAAGAAGATTATAAATGCTCCAATGTTTCTGATGGTTTTTTAGGTAACTCTGTAAACCCAGGTTGGAAAAATTCTGGTTTACCTTGCAAGTAAAGTTTTAAACAGAATACGGCTTTCTATTAAATATTTTTTTAACATAAGGTTCAAAATCTTGCAGTGTTAATGATTTAAAGTTTGGATCAAATGACTTTTGATCCCAGTTACTACAGAAGTTTACTGTATCTTTATAATACTTATGTCCTTTAAATTTTTCTCTTTCATTTTTATTACCACCTAGATGATGTGCATAATAATACATTTGAAAAATTCCATGCTTCTCAATTATCCAATGTGTTTTTTCACTTACGTAAGGTTTTAAAATAGCAGCGGCACACTCAGCGTGATTTAGAGGAGCTAACTCATCTCCAATATCATGCAATAAACATGCAACTATCATTTCTTCATTAGCTTTTTCATTTAAAGCTCGTGTTGCTGTTTGAAGAGAATGTTCCAATCTAGTTATTTGATAACCCTCTAAAGTGTCTTTTAATCCACCCATGAATTTTAATAGTCTATCGGCAGTTCCATTGATATATTTTTGTTCATACTTATCTAAAAAAAGATATTCTTCTTTGGTTCCATCTTTCATTTGATTAAATTTCACTTTTTCCATTTTAAATCAAACTTTCTTTCTAAATGTCTTAATTTTCCTTCTGTTGAATCGTGATCGATATAACATCCTTTTAAATATCTTTTTCCTTCACTAACATCATATGAAGTTCTTCCATGCAACAATCTATGATTATCCATCATTAACAAATCACCTTTATCTAATTTAAATTTTATTTCAAACTTAGAAGAAGCATATAAATCTGCAATTAATTTTCTTGCTTCATAGAATAATTTTAATTCTTTTTTTTTTAAGGCAGGAACATAATCTAATCTTGTGCTGTACCTAACTTGTTTGATTTTATTATTTTCATCCAGCTCAATTAATTCTCCCCAATTTTCAAGAATAATAGTTTTATCCACAAATCGAAATCTAACTTTAGTTTTAGTTAATATTTTAAATATAGCTTGATAATTTTTTTTTAAATACTCAGCAACAGCAAAACCGTCTACTAAAGTTGAAAGACCTCCCACAACTTCATTTTCAAGACAATGTAAAAGCTGAATACAAGGAATTGGTTTTCTATAAGGATTATCTGTATGAGGCGTAAGAGCTATTGAAGTATAAGCTAAATCATTAGGCTTTGGTACAGATTTGACACTAAACGATTCCCCAAAATTGGTTGGTCTTATGGTGCCTATAGAATTTGCAAACTTTACAATATAATTATCTTCTACAGGAACTTTTTTAAAAATTATAAATCCATATTTATAAAAATCTTGAAGCAAGCTGTACATTAATTTTGTTTCAAAAATATCTTTTTCATAGATAGCTGTTGGTTTTTTGGTAAGATTAGAATTCCACAAAACTATTTTTTCTAAAGGCTCTTTTCTGTTTATCTCGTATAGTAAATTATTAACTTCATAATTAAATTTTACACCATCTGTAAATTCTATATCAAGATGGCCATTGTTCATGGATGCCTTTTTTATTTTAAGGTTTTGATCAAGTTGGGATGGATCATACAACCTTTGATCATTGTATTTGTCCACTAAATTTTCTGTTTTAGCTCGTTCCCTTAACCAAAGAGGATGTATTTCAAAATTTTCATTTGAAGGGTTTACTAAAATTACATTATTTTCAACTATTTCTATTTTCACTTTGTAGCTTTTTTATTTCTTATCTTCATAATATACAATGTGATAAGAAGATTAAAAACAGGAAAATGAAAACAAGAGATATATTTATTGCATTAATAGTCCCTATACTTCTAGGTTTTGGCTTTGTTATTGCCAAGCCTGCTATGCAGTATTTTCCACCATATTTACTAATGGGAATGCGATTTACAATACCAGCTTTAATTCTTGTTTGGTGGTTTCCTTTACCTAAAGGATTGTATTTAGATTTATTTAAAGTTTCTTTAATTGGAAGTGCTTTACAATATGGACTAACTTACACAGGATTAAACATCATCGACGCTTCTTCAGCTGTACTGCTTATTCAATTAGAAGTTCCTTTTGGAATATTAATTGCATTTTTTTTATTAAAAGAAATCCCAACTATAAAAAATATAGTTGGATTAATTATTGCTTTTATTGGAGTTTTTATTTTAACAGGAGCTCCTAATCTTGAGGGTAAGTATGTAGGGGTTATATTAACTTTATCTGGTGCTTTTACTTGGGCGCTTGGAGCGGTTATGGCAAAACCTTTAAGTAAAAAAATTGGAGCCTTTGCACTAATGACGTGGTTGTGTGTATTTTCTGGACCCATGTTGTTGCTTGCGTCTTTAGTGTTTGATGGAAATCCCATGCAGTATATTTTATATGCAAATCTTAATAGTTGGTTAACAGTAATATTTCTTGGATTTTTTATGCAGCCTATTGGTTATGCTGCTTGGTACTATGTTTTAAAAAAATATCCAGTTAATAAAGTCATGCCTGTTTTACTTATACTTCCTGTAACAGGATTAGTAACATCTATTTTTTTGCTAGGAGAAGATCCACCTAGACAAGTTTTTTTAGGTGGATTAGTTATAATTTTAGGAGTTGCATTAATATTATTTACAAGGTCAAATAAAAAAAAGGAGGAGTAGAAATGAAAATAGGATTTATAGGTCTAGGTAATGTTGGTGGAAAGTTAGCAGGAAGTTTAATTAGAAATAAATTTGATATAATTGTAAGGGATATTGATAACAAATTAACAAAAAAATTTTTGAACTTAGGTGCATTAATAGCAAAAAATCCAAAAGATTTAGCAGAAAAAGCTGATCTTATTATAACCTGTTTACCCTCACCTGAAGTTTGCTCTAAAGTTATGGAGTCTGAAGATGGAGTTATAAAAGGATTATCTAAAGATAAAATTTGGCTAGAAATGAGCACAACAGATAGTGCTGAAATAAAAAGAATTGCAACTTTAGTTAAAGCAACTGGCGCCATCCCTTTAGATGGACCAGTAAGTGGAGGGTGTCATCGTGCTGCCACTGGAAATATTTCAATTTTAGTTGGAGGAGATAAAAGTGCTTTTAATAAAATTTTACCAGTTTTGTCTGCTATGGGTAGAAAAATTTTACACACTGGAGAACTTGGTAGCGCTTCAATTTTAAAAGTGATTACTAATTATTTAGCATCAGTAAATCTTGTTTCAGTTGGTGAAGCTTTAACTGTTGCGAAAAAAACAGGCATGGATTTAAAAACAACCTATGAAGCTATCAAAATATCCTCAGGAAACTCTTTTGTCCACGAAACAGAAAGCCAAGTTATTTTAAATGGATCATATAATATAAGTTTTACAATGGGTTTGGTTTTAAAAGACATGGGTTTATTTAACGATTTATCAATAAAGAACAATATACCTCTAGAGTTATCACCTTTAGTTTTAAATATTTTTAAAGATGGGCAAAAGAAATATGGACCGAGAGCCTGGTCTTCAATGATAGTAAAAAGACTTGAAGATGCTTGCAATATAGATTTAAGAGCCACAGGTTTTCCTGCGGAGTTAACCGATGTTGAACCAGAGGAAAAAGGTAATCAAATATAATTTTTATGATAATAATTTAGAATGTTAGATAAAAGAAATTTTTATATAAATGGCAAATGGGTATCTCCTTTAAAACCAAATGATTTTGAAGTAATAAACCCATCAAATGAAGAGCCTTTTGCTACAATTTCTCTAGGGCATAAAGAGGATATAGATGTAGCGGTAAAAGCAGCAAAAAATACGTTTATCAAATGGAAAGAAAATTCAAAAGAAGATCGAATAGATCTACTAGAAAAGTTGCTTAAAATTTATAAAAATAGATTTAACGAAATGACTGAAGCTATTTCAATGGAAATGGGAGCTCCTATTGACTGGTCAGCCTCAGCCCAAACTACTTCTGGTCAATCTCATTTGGAAGATTTTATATTAAGATTAAAAGAATTTAATTTTGATGAGCATTTTGATTCAAAATCTAACAATCATATATGTTATGAACCTATAGGAGTTTGCGGTCTAATTACTCCATGGAATTGGCCAATTAATCAAATAGCGCTAAAAGTAATTCCTGCACTTGCAACAGGATGTACAATGATACTTAAACCATCTGAGATAGCACCCATCTCTGCAATGCTATTTGCCGAAATGATAGATGAAGCAGGTTTTCCATCTGGAGTTTTTAATTTAGTTAATGGTGATGGAGCTGGTGCTGGAACATATATATCTGGTCATCCTGATATTGATTTAGTTTCTTTTACAGGCTCAACAAGAGCAGGAAAATTAATTTCAAAGAATGCGGCTGACACAATTAAAAGAGTTTGTTTAGAATTAGGAGGCAAAGGTGGAAATATAGTTTTTGCTGATGCATATCCTAATGCAGTTAGAGATGGAATTAGAAATGTAATGAGCAATTCAGGGCAATCATGTGATGCGCCAACAAGAATGTTGGTAGAAAAACCAATCTATGAAAGAGCTATTAAGGAAGCATCACAAGAGGCGAAATTAATTAAGGTTGATTTAGCTTCAAAGAAAGGGGATCACATAGGTCCTGTGGTTTCAAAAGTTCAATATGATAAAATTATTAATTTAATTAAAAGTGGAATCGATGAAGGGGCAACATTAGCAGCAGGAGGTCCTGATCTCCCAAATAATTTAAATAAAGGTTATTTTATTAAACCAACAATTTTTACAAATGTTACAAATGATATGCAAATAGCAAAAAAAGAAATTTTTGGTCCAGTTCTTTCTATAATATCATTTGAAACAGAGGAAGAAGCAATCAAGATTACAAACGATACAGAATACGGTCTTGGAAACTATTTGCAAACTGAAGACAAAGAAAAAGCAAAAAGAGTTGCAAAAAAATTAAGATCAGGATGTGTTTATATAAATGGCAATGCTGCTGATTCTGGAACACCTTTTGGTGGATATAGACAGTCTGGAAATGGTCGTGAAGGTGGTATTTGGGGATTAGAAGAATACCTAGAAGTAAAAACTATCACTGGTTGGAAATAATTTATGGAAAAAGTTGAAAAAAAAATTAAATTAAAATATTATAAATTTTTAAATTCACTTCCAAAGAAACTTAATCACCTCTACTTTTCTAAGTTAAAAGGAAAATTTAAATTAAATAATAAATCAAAAAAGAAAAATGGATTTGATCCAGTCACTAACATAGATAGAGCATTTGAAACATTCTTAAGAAAAGAAATTTTAAAAAAATTTCCAGATGATGGCATTATAGGTGAGGAGTTTGGAGAAAGAAAAACAAAAAGTGGTTTTTCGTGGATACTTGACCCAATTGATGGAACTAGATCTTTTGTTATTGGTAGCCCAACTTGGAGTAATCTTATAAGTGTTAATTATAAAAAAATTCCTATTTTGGGATTGGTAAATTTTCCAATATTAAAAAAATATTACATCACCGGCTCTAACAATTCATCATACTTAGTAGAAAACAATAAATTTAAAAAACTTCATGTAGCAAAACCAATATTATTTAACAATACCAAAATGGCAGGTAGTTTTTTTGGCTGGCTGTCCCTAAAAAAACAATTAAAAATAAGCAGATTAGTAAGTCTCATGAGGTTCCCATGCTCAGATGCCTTAAGTTATTGTCAACTTTGTGAAGGAAAATTAGACGCAGTAATACAATGCTCAAATAAAATATGGGACGTTCATCCCATGATACCTTTAATAAAAAACGCTGGTGGTCTTATAAACACATGGAACAACAAAGATCCCAAATTAGCTGGTAATATTGTTGCTAGCTCAAATATGAAAACACATAAACAGCTCTTAAAAATGCTCAAACCTGTGCTTTAGTTTAGTGGCTCATTTATTAATACATAGAGGATTAGCAAAAAAAAATTTTACTGAAAATACCATTTCAGCTTTTAGATATTGCTTTAAAAAAAAGTATGGAATTGAAACAGATATCCATTGCACAAAAGATAGAAAAATAGTTTGTTTTCATGACTTTAATCTTAAAAGAAAATTTAAAATAAATAATTATGTAAAAAATATTAAATACAAAGATTTACTAAAGATCAGTAAACACAAAAAAAAACCTATTCCGCTATTAAGTACTTTAATAAAATTATCTAATAATAAAAGATTTTTAATGATCGAGATAAAACCTTTATTGATTGAGGAAAATCTTAAAATATTAATAAAAGAAATTAAAAATTTAAAAAATTACTCTCTCACGTCTTTTAAAGAGCAAAATATTATCAATCTATATAAAATACAAAAAAATTTAAATTTAGGTTTGATAATTCCATCGACATTTACATTTGATAAAATTTTAGAAAAAAGTAAAAAAAAGCATATTAAGCTACTGGTGTTAGAAAAAAAATTTCTAAAAGAGAAGAAGTTATATAAAATTAAAAAAAAAGTTTATTTCTATACAATTAAAGACAAAAAACTGTTTAATCAATTTAATAATAGAAATCTTATATTTGAGAATTTATGATTTTAATTTTTATTTTTTTTTAAGTAGTTTAATCTTCCTAAAATTTCATCTCGATCAATATAGTAGCCTTGCAAATGTCTATGGCCTGAATTTGGATCAAAAGCTGTTCTTCCATGTAGAACTCTTCTATTGTTGAATGAAAATATATCTCCAGGATTTAGTCTAAATTTAATTTGAAACTTATCATCATGAAGTAGATTTCCAAATCTATGATGGGCTTTATAAACTTTTTCCATAATATCAGGATGACAATCTAATGTATCCATTGTAGCAACGCTAAATCTTATATCGTTGTAGTCATTATCTTTAGTTAAAGAAATTGCTGGAGCGTGAAAACCCCTAATTGATTCTTGAGTATAATCTTTGTCCCTAAATTTAATAGGTACGCCCACTAAAGTTTCAAAAATTTCTTTTTCGTTATTTTTCAAGTAATCAGCAACTGCAAAACCATCGACCGCTGAAGAGTCACCTCCTTCCGCAGAATTAATTAAACAGTGTAGAAATTGATATCCTGGTGGTGTTTCAAACCATGGCAAATCCATATGATTTTGTAAAGCATGTGCTGAGTATGCAGAATTATTTGGTTTGGGAATATTAATAACTTCAAAAGGTGTTTTAAAAAAAGTTTCTCTTGTATGACTTATTCTATTTAACACAGGAAATGCAGATTCTTTTTCAATAGGTGTATTTTTGACAATAGCAATTCCTCTGTAATGTAAGATTTCTAGCCATTTTATTAAACCTTGATTAGAGGATATTATCTCATTATGTTCAACACTTATTGAAGTAAGATCGTTTTGAAGAGAACTGTTCCAAAGTTTATATTCTGAATTATATTGTTGTTTATTTTTTAAAGTATAACAATTTTCTCTAAGCCATATTGGGTCATAGTAACTAGTGTGGTTCCCCTCACTCCATTCAATTACTAATTTGCCATCATCATTAATTTTGAAATCTTTTGCTTTAATAGCTGTTGACACCTTAAGAATATTGAACATTCGATGTCTTGAGTCTTTGTCATGCGCTGTAGGACAATTGTCTCTTAACCAAAGATAGTTAAAATTACTTTTTTCTCCGTCAGTCCAAAAAATATCTAGAGACGAGTTGTTAGCAGAAACTTTTGAAATATTTACTGTCATTACAATATGATTATGTAAATTAAGATAATAATCAATTCAATTTATAATTGAATTTCATTTTATCATTTTAAAAAAACACTCTTACGCATAGTTAATTAGAAGCACTAAAAGGTTGAATTTTATTGAATTTCAAGCTGTAATGCGAGAGTTTAAACTAACAAAAGGAGGAAACTAAATGAGATTTTTAAAAAAATTAGGTCTTTCAATGTTATTTGCTTCTGTATTAGCTCTAGGAACAACTAGTGCAAATGCCGAGTGTAAAGCAAGACTTGGAGATTTCGATTGGAGTAGCGCAAACATTCACACTGCTATATCAGCATTTATACTTGAAAAAGGATATGGATGCCAAGTAGAAGTGACAAAAGGAAGTACAACACCAATTATGGCTGCTCACTATGATAAGCAGTTAGATGTAATTACTGAAGTTTGGTACGATAATATTATAGCTAACTACGAGCCTTATGTAGAAAATGGCACTATCATGAATATTGGCGTTAATACACCAGACTCTCAGCAAGCTTTTTACGTAGATAAAACTACTGCTGATAAATATAATTTAAAATCAGTTGAAGATATGAAAGATCCAAAAATAGCTGCGTTATTTACAGATCCAGAAGATCCTTCAAAAGGCAGAATGACTAGCTGTATATCAGGATGGACTTGTTACACAGTAAATTTGGTAAAACAAAAAGAGTATGGTTTAGATGAATTCTATACTAATTTTGACCCAGGTTCGGGTGGAGCATTAGATGCAGCAATTGCAGGTGCTTTTGCTAAGAAAAAACCAATCTTTACATACTACTGGGCACCAACTGGCTTAATGGGTAAAGTTGATCTAGTTAGATTAACAGAACCTAAGTTTAGCAAAAAATGTTGGGACGATATGTCTGCGGTTGTAGAAGACATTAAAGCAAATGGACCAGATGCTTACAAACCAAGCTGTGCTTGCGAATATAGAGACATGGCTCTAACAAAATCTGTTTTAACTGAGTGGGCTAAAGCTCATCCAAAAGAAACGAAATTTTTAGAGAAGTATACTGTTCCTACAGCTACAGTTAATAAAATGTTAGCCTTCTACGAAGATGAGTCAGATGGAGACATGGAGCTTACAGCTAGAGAGTTCTTAAAAACTGAAAGTATGTGGAAAAAATGGGTTCCAGCTGCCGTTGCTAAAAAAGTAACAGCTGCTCTGTAATCTAATATCTAAATAATTTTGAAAGAGCCCTTAATGGGGCTCTTTCTTTTATTAAAATTTACTAGACATATGAAAAAAAATAAAAAACTATATGTAAACTTAGGTTTGTTATCTTTTTTTATATGGCTATTAATCTTTAGTTATAACTCATCAAAAAGAAAACCAGAAAATGTAAGTGATTTGTTGAATGATTTTTCCTGGCTACACCAATGGCCTAAATGGTTAGATTTACCTTTAATGAAGTATATCAATATAATTTTTAAAAAATTAAATGAAACTTATGGATGGATTTTCGAAGCTATAAATAATTTTTTACTTTGGCAGCTAATGACATTAAAAAATTTTTTGATTTTAGCACCTTGGCCACTCGTTGTTCTAGGAGTAGCTGCAATAGCTTATTTTGCTAGTGGTAAAAAAATAGGGACAACAGTTTTTGTTGGTTTCTGCACTTTTTTTATTGGTTTTTTGCATCCAATCTTTTGGACAAAAGCAATCGAGACAACTTCAATTATGTTAATTAGTATATTCCTATGCGTTACTTTTGGAATTCCTGTGGGAATTTTAATGTCACGAAGCGAAAGAATAAGAGATAAAATTCTTCCTATATTAGATTTAATGCAAACGATTCCAGCCTTTGTTTATTTAATCCCAGGTATAATGTTATTTGGACTTGGAGCTGTCCCAGCAATTATTGCTACATTTATTTATGCCGTTCCTCCGTTAGTACGACTAACAGATTTAGGAATTAGATTGGTTGATAAAGAAGTTACTGAAGCAGCAGATGCTTTTGGCGCAGATACAAAACAAAAATTATTTGGAGTTCAATTGCCTTTAGCTCTTCCAAATATTATGCAAGGAATTAACCAAGCCACGATGATGGCGCTTGCAATGGTAGTTATAGCCTCAATGATAGGAACAAGAGGTCTAGGTGATGAAGTTTTATTGGGATTGCAACAATTAAATGTTGGAAGAGCAGCCGAAGCAGGTATAGCCATAGTTTTATTAGCTATTGTTTTAGATCGAATAACACAATCTTATGGTGAAAGACTTCAAGCGAGAAACATGCCAACAAAAAAGGAGAAAAATTAATGTCAAAAATAGAAATTAATAATATTTATAAAATTTTTGGAAATAACCCCCAATCAGTTCTTCCCATGGTTCAAGACGGAGCAACTAAAGAAGAAGTGCTTGATAAAACAGGTCACACCGTAGGTTTAGATAATGTTTCAATTAAAATAGAAGAAGGTGAAACTTTTGTATGTATGGGTTTGTCAGGTTCAGGAAAATCTACCTTAATTAGACATATTAATAGATTAATCGATCCAACTTCAGGCGATGTAGTAGTAGATGGCACTAATGTAATGAGCTGTAACCCTAAAGAATTAATTGAATTTAGAAGACATCGTATTAGCATGGTATTTCAGAGATTTGGTTTGTTTCCTCACAAAACTGTAATGCAGAATGTTGGTTATGGATTAGAAGTCCAAGGAATAAATAAAGCTGAAATAAATGCAACGGCAATGGAAAAAATTGAAGCAGTCGGTCTAAATGGTTTTGAGCATCAATACCCAAGTCAACTATCTGGAGGTATGCAGCAAAGAGTAGGTTTAGCTAGAGCGCTAGCAACAAATGCAGATATAATGTTAATGGATGAGGCGTTCAGTGCACTAGATCCTTTAATTAGAAGCGATATGCAAAAACAACTAATTGATTTACAAGCAGAGTTAAAAAAAACAATAGTTTTCATAACTCACGATTTAGATGAGTCTTTAAAATTAGGCGATCACATAGCAATTTTGAATGCAGGAAAATTAGTTCAAGTCGGAACACCTGTTGATATTATTATGAACCCAGCTGACGATTATGTAAGAGCGTTTGTTAAAGACGTAAACAGATCAAAAGTTGTTAAAGCTAAAGTAATAATGACTCCAAGCAATCAATTTAAAGGTAAAGATAAATCGAATAACAGAATTAAAGTAAATGAAGAACAATTTTTAGAAGAATTTTTATCTAAAATTGTTTGTAGCGATACCACTGTAGAAGTAGTAGATAAAAAGGGTGATATAAAAGGTTATATTACAAATAAAGAATTGGAAACTTCGCTCACCAAGTCATAAGTTATGACTAACCAATCTCTTAAAAATAAAAAAATAGTTATATCTGCTGGTGCATCAGGAATAGGATGGGCTACTACAAAAATATGTGCATCTAGAGGTGCCCAAGTTTTCTTGTGTGATATCAATGATAAGTTAATTAATAAAATTAGTAAAAATACAAAGTACAAAAATAAAATATTTGCTTATGAATGTGATGCATCTAATGAAAGGGATGTAATTGATTTTTTTTCAAAAATTTTAAAAAAAACAAAAAAAATAGATGCTTTAATAAATAATGTAGGAATAGCAGGTCCCACAGGAACTTTAGAAAAACTTGATTCAGAAGAGTGGGAGAGAACACTCCAAGTAAATGTTGTAAGTCATTTTTATTTTACAAAACAAGCCATTCCAATAATAAAAAAAAATAAAAAAGGCTCTATTATTAATTTATCATCTGGAGCAGGAATAATGGGATTTCCTTTAAGATCTCCTTATGCAGCAAGCAAATGGGCAATAGTTGGATTAACAAAAACCTTGGCAATGGAATTAGGAAAATTTAATATAAGAGTAAATGCAATTTGTCCCGGCACCATTAAAGGAGATAGGATGAAACGAGTTGTAAAAGATAAAGCTAAATTTTTAAAAGTTTCCCAAAATGAAGTAGAAAAAGAATTTATTTCTATGGCCTCTATGAATAGTTGGATTTATGAAGAAGATATTGGGAAAATGTGTGCATTTCTTATTTCAAATGATTCAGAAAGAATATCAGGTCAGATTATTGGAGTAGACGGCAACGCTACAAGATTAGATTAATTATTTATGTTTTTTAAGCTTTAACTTAGTTCTTGTTTCATCTGGTGTCATTATAGCTGAACCCAAGTCTTCAATAATTCTTATAGCTTTTTCTACCAATTGAGCATTTGTTGCCAATTTTCCTTTTGATAAGTATAAATTATCTTCAAGTCCTACTCGTGGGTTTCCGCCCATAACCACTGTTTGAGCTACATAAGGCATTTCATTTTTTGAAATTGCAAACCCAGACCAGATAGCTTCTTTAGGCATAATATCAATCATTGCCTGCATTGCTAATGGGGTTGCTGGAGCTCCCCACGGAATACCCAAACACAATTGAAACATTGGTGGATCACTTAATAAACCTTCCTTATATAGCTGTGAACCAAACCACATATTACCTAAATCAAATGCTTCTATTTCTGGTTTTACATCAATCTCTTTTAATTTTTTAGCAGCTTTTCTTAAGTCGTTAGGAGTATTTACTGTAATGACAGAGCTATCACCAAAATTTAAAGTTCCACAGTCTAAAGTACAAATTTCTGGAAGTAATTGTTCAGCGTTAGCAATTCGTTCCATGACGTTAGCCATATCTGTAAGTGGACCAAATTCTAGTGGATTTTTTCCTTGCCCAATATCTAAATCTCCACCCATTCCTGTAGTTAAATTTAAAATTACATCTGTTTCACTAGAGCGAATAAGATCAACCACCTCTTTATATAACTCAAGTCTTCTGCTTGGTTTACCATCATCTTCTCTTACATGGATATGTGCAATTGCTGCACCAGCTTTTGCTGCTTCAATTGCCGCTGTTGCTATTTGTTTTGGAGTTTTTGGTAGATCAGGATGTTTTTTTGCCGTATCACCTGATCCAGTAACTGCGCAAGACACGAATACTTTGCTGTTCATAATTTTTATACTATATTAGATCATCATGCTTTTAAAAACAGAAAAAATAATAAAAGAATGGACTGATTATAACGGCCATTTAAACGTTGCATTTTATGTGCATATTTTTGATATAGCTGCAGACATAATGCTAGATAATTTTAAAATGGGAGGCAATTCTGCAAAACAAGATAAAAAAACTACTTTTGTTGCAGAAATGTATACCACTTATAAACAGGAAGTTAGACTTGGTGAAGAGGTAGAAACACATTTATCTTATATTGATCATGACAAAAAAAGAATTCATTATAAAATCTCAATGTTTCATAAGAAAAAAAAATATTTAGCTGCCACAAATGAAGTTTTGTCTTTATATGTGGATTTGAAGCAAAGAAAAGTTGTTGAGTTTGACCAAGATAGATTAAAAATTATGGACGAAACAATTAAAACAAATTCATCAAATTTTAACTCTGATAATTTATTTTTTTCTAGTAAATTAAAAAAATAATTATCTTATTGGATTTTCGGTAGCTATATACTGATCTCGAGCTCTTTCTCTAATATAGATATACATACCTGCTGAAATAATTAATATTACCCCAACAAACGTTCTTATACTCGGGGTATCATTAAACAATAAGTAGCCAGTTATTATAGACCATATAATTAAAGAGTATTCAAAAAGCGAAACCGCTGATGGAGAGGCGATGTGGTAAGCCGAGAAAACAAAATAAAAAGAAAAAGTTGCAATCACACCCATCGCAACAATAATTGGCCAAGCATAGGTTGGATTAGTAAACCATTCTCTTAACATGAATTGAAAAGCAGGATCAGTAAAATTATTAAATTGTCCATTTCCTGTAAATATAAAAAATAAAATACTTATTGATATTGCTCCAATATATAAATGAATCATTTGAGTATACACATTGTCTTTATCGGATGTAAGTTTAGTTATTGTCATTGATACAGCGTAGCATAAAGCACAAGCAACTGGCGCTAAATTCATTATATTAAAATTTTCAAAGTCAGGGTTTAAAACAATGTATACTCCAATAAATCCCACAAAGATTGCAGACCACCTTCTAAAACCGACTTGTTCTTTTAAGAATAGCATTGCTAAAATTGATATAAAAAAAGGACTAGAAAAAAATAATGCATTAGCCATCGCAAGAGACATAAAGGTTAAGGAAATGTAAAAAAAACTAAACCCAAAAAAGAAGCAGAGGACTCTAAAAATAGTTAAAAAAGGATAGTGTGTTTTTAAAATAATTTTTTGTTTAGTAAATAATAAATAACTTGTTAAAATAATAAGGGCTGTAAGAGTTCTTCCAAAGTAGAGTTCATAAAGAGCAGTGTCTTCATAAACAAACTTTATTAAGGCATCTTGGATTGAGAACATAGCCATGCCTACCAAAATATACAATATGCCTTTTGGATTATTATTTTTCATATAAGATTATTTTTTGATTTGATTCTTCTTAAATATAGAAATGCCAGTTTTAATTTTATGTTCATACGATTCTTTAAAGGCTTCCAATTGCCATCCTGACATCCTTTTTATTATTTCGATAATATTTTCTTTTTTCCATTGGTTATTTGTTTTTTCATCTTTCCAAATTATTTTTTCTTTATTTGTTCTACCACAACCATAACAGTAGCCAGTTCCATAATCTGTTTTACAAATACTTATGCAAGGTGATATAATTTTTTGAATGCCCATATTTTTATTATTGGTTATTTAATATTAAATCAGAAGCTTTTTCAGCAATCATAAGTGTTGGCGCATTTAAGTTTCCACTAGGTATCTCAGGCATTATAGAAGCATCTACTACTCTAATATTTTGTAGTCCATTTATTCTAAGACTTTCGTCAACTACTGCCATTTTATCTATTCCCATTTTTAATGTTCCACACGGATGGTAAGCTGTTTCTGCATTTGATTTAATATATTCATCTAAACTATCTTCACTTTGAACATCAGATCCTGGTCCAATTTCTTTACCTGCATATTTTACAAGAGAATTTTGTGCTAGAACTTTTCTTGCAACAGCAATAGATTCTCTTGTTTGCTTTAAATCATCTTCATGTTCTAAATAATTAAATAAAATCTTAGGATAATCATATGGATTAGATGAACTAAGTTTAATTGACCCTCTGCTTTTGGGGTGATTTGGGCTTGCATGCAATTGATATCCATGGGAACTAGGATTTACAAGACCATGATTAATAACAAATGATGGAAAAAAGTGAAACTGAATATTAGGTGTCGTCCGATTAGGAGAAGATTTTGCAAAACCACCAGCTTCTAAAAATGATTGTGAGCAGGGGCCAGACTTAGATAAAAACCATTGGATGCCAGCCAAAACTTTTGGAACAAGTTGAGTATATTTGTAAAGAGTGTCTGTGGTTTTGCATTCTTGTTGAATGTAAGTTTCAAGATGATCTTGAAGATTTTTGCCCACTCCTTTTAAATCGTGAATTACATTTATTCCTTTTTGCTTTAAATGATTTGAGTCTCCAATACCAGAAAGCATCAATAATTGAGGAGAATTAATTGACCCACCACTTAAAATTATTTCTTTTTCTGCATAGACTTTCTCAACTTTATTCTTAATTTTTACCTCAATGCCAATAGCTTTTTTTCCGTCAAAAATTATTTTCTCTACAAATGAATTAGAAAAAATATTTAAATTTTTTCTTTTTTTTGCAGGATTTAAATAATATCTAGAAACACTAGCTCTTTCTCCTTTGTGAATTGTAGTATCAAACATTCCAAACCCTTCCTGATGCTCTCCATTCATGTCCAGGTTAATTTTATGTCCAGCCTCAGAAGACGCGTCTAAAAAAGCTTTAAATAATGGGTTGTTATTTTTAGATTGATTAACTGGAAGAAGACCTAAAGATCCTCTGTATTGATTTTTTCCACCAGACCAATTTTCTATTTTTTTAAAATAAGGAAGAATTTTATTATAAGACCAAGATTTTAACCCAAAATCTCCCCATCTTTCATAATCATTTTTATTTCCTCTAACAAAAACCATTCCATTATGAGCAGAACACCCACCAATCATTTTCCCTCTGGGACAGAATAATCTTCTATTATTTAAAAACGGCTCAGGTTCAGAATAATATTTCCAGTTATATTTTGGATCATGCATTGTGTATAATAAAGCCAATGGCATTTTTACTTTCCAAATATCACTTGAGTTCCCTGCTTCAAAGATTCCAACTTTATTATTTGGTTTTTTTGACAATCTATTGGCAAGAACACAGCCCGCTGATCCAGCACCAATAATTATATAATCAAATTTCATATAAGCTTTGAAGTTAAAAGATTTTTATACTCTTTTATCGATTTAATTTTTAGACCAAATTTTTTTGCTATTTCATCAAATTTTCTTAACTTAATAGAATTTTCAAAAAATCTATTTCTTTCAAATTTTTGAGCCTCCTCTTTACTCATAGCACCACCTTGTAGTTTTAAACTTACTTTAGAAGCACCTGAAAGTGATTCGTAATAACTTTTCTCTCTTGCTAAGTATTTTTTTGCTTTAACATGATATTTTATTGGCCCAAGAACATCCTCTATAAAGTATTTTTCTAAAAATGAACATCCCACATCCTCATGCTGTCCATCTTGATTTTTAGCAACAAGATCATCAGGATTTCCTAAAATAAAATGTCCATAATCATGTAGTAGACTTGAACAAACTAAGTTGCTTGAACAATTAGTTTTTTCAGCAAGCATAGCAGTCTGTATCATATGTTCACTCATCGTAACTGTTTCGCCAATATATAGAGATTTATTATTTAAATAATTAGATATAATTTGATCGATAATATTCATCAGTAAAGATTAATGGGGCCTATCACCCTCAATAGCTATTCTATCCATAACCCTTTCATGACCTAAACCTCTACCAGGAAAAAAATCAGCAATTGCATAATGCAAGACACTTCTATTATCCCAAATTGCAATCGCATTTTCCGTCCATTTAAATCTACAAGTTAAATCTAATCTAGCTTGGTGTTCAAAAATTTTCTTAAGCAATTCATCACTTTCTAATTTATCAAACCCAACTATTTGTTTTGTATAAGTCCAATTCACATATAATATTTTTTTTCCAGTTTCAGGATGAGTTCTGACAACTGGATGTGTATTAGAATATTCATCAATATTACCATTTCCTTCCATCGCTTTATAATCTTTTACAAAGAAAGCAGCACCTAAAGAACTGTGTATTGCTTTTTTATTACCAATTTTTTTTTTAATATTTTTATCCAGTGTTTCCCAAGCAAGTTCCATATTTGAAAAAACAGTATCTCCGCCCACTGGAGGAATTTTAAGAGATCTTAAAATTACAGCCTTAGTTGGCTTAACATTATAACTAACGTCACTATGCCAGTTTTCTCCCCATTGATTTTTTTCATTTGGATCTTTAATAATTCTAACTATTTCAGGATGATTTTTTCTTCCTTTAACATAAGCATGATTTTCAAGAGGGCCAAATTTTCTCGCTAAAGCCTTATGTTCTTCAGTAGTTATATCTTGGTTTCTAAAAAATATTACTTTATGTTCTAGGAGTAACTCATTAATTTTTTTAAAATTTTTGTCAGAAGAATCTTTAAGATTTATTCCATTAACTTCAGCACCAAGAGCTCCAGAAAGTAATTTTATATCCATAAAATAACTCTATTAAAAAAAAGCTTTTTTGTCATTAGCTTTTCATTTTTCCTCCATTTGCATCATACAAGGGTTTATCGGTTATATGAGCTTTAAATAGCTTACCGTTAATTTCAATATTTAATGGTGTTTGGTGCCTTGATAGTTCTACCGGAACATACCCTAGGGCCATACTCTTTTTACTATGGTGGGCATAACCACCAGAAGTTACATAACCAACACATTTATTATCTTTTAATATCGCTTCATCGTTAGTTACATCAATATCTTTAGTGTCGATTATCATTGTTACTAATTTCTTTTTTATACCCTGTTTTTTTTCTTTTAAGCTCGCTTCTTTACCAATAAAATCTTTATTCCAGTTTATAAAAATATCTAATCCAGATTCTGCAGCAGTAAAATCCGGTCTAAAATCTAATGTCCAAGCACCCCAATTTTTTTCTAGCCTTAAAGACATCAACGCTCTAACTCCATAAAATTTTAAATTTAAGTCTTTTCCAGATGATTCAATTTCTTCAAATAATTTTAATTGGAATTGTGGTGCGGTATAAATTTCATAACCTAATTCCCCTGAAAAAGATATTCGATTCAATATAACAGGAACGCCACCAACAAAAGTTTCTCTTGTATCTCTAAATTTTAAACTACCGTTTGATACGTCATCTCTACAAATTTTAGATAATAATTTTCTTGAATTTGGACCTGAGATAGCAATACCGTGGAAATCGTCAGATCTATTTTTGTAGATAACCCCTTTTCGTGGTAAAAATTTTTCAAACCATCTTCGATGCATTTCTTGTGCAGCTCCAGATCCGAAGAGTATAAATCTATTTTCTTTTAAGCATGCCACTGTTAAATCTCCATAAAGTTTTCCTTTAGGAGTTAGCATTGGAGTTAAAAAAATTCTACCTGGTTTTGGTATTTTTCCAGCCAAAATATAATCAAGAAATTTTCGCGCTTCTGGGCCAGTAAATTCGTGTTTAGCGAAATTTGCTATTTCAGTTGCACCAACGCCTGTTCTTACAGCTTTTACTTCTTCCGCTATATAGCTATGTGATCTTGAGCGTTTAAACGTAGGCTCCTCATGAGCATCGCTTTCATTTTTTGCAAACCATAATGCATTTTCTAAACCAAAAGAATCCCCCATAACTGCTCCTTTTTTTAGCAATCTGTCATATATAGAAGTAGTTTTTTGTCGACGTCCTTTTGGTAAAGTTTCATTTGGAAAAGTCATCACAAATCTTCTCTCGTAATTTTCCGACGATTTTATCGTTCCATATTCGGGAGAAGCAAAATTGCCAAACCTAGCGACATCCATAGCCCAAATATCAGAAGAGGGTTCCCCATCTATTATCCATTCAGCTATTGATTTTCCAACACCTCCGGCTTGGCAAAATCCAGCCATAACCCCCACAGCAACCCAATAATTTTTTTTACCAGGAACAGGACCAATTAGTGGGTTACCATCAGGTCCAAAAGTGAAAGGACCATTTACAATATTTTTTATCCCAGCCTTTTCTAAAGCAGGAATTCTTTTAAAACCCACTTGAAGTCGATCTTGAATATTATCTAATTTTGGTTCAAGCAATTCATGACCAAAATTCATTGGTGTTTTTTTTATTTGCCATGGAGTTGATTTAAATTCATAAGTTCCCAAAAGCATACCTTGTGCCTCTTGTCTAAAATATATGTTACCTTCAAAATCAGTTCCTATTGGGAGCCTAGGCTCATTTATTCTTTCTTTAATCTCAGGAATAGTTTCGGTAATTAAATAATGGTGCTCCATTGGCTGAACTGGCAAATTTATACCAGCTAACTTTCCAACTTCTCTAGCCCATAATCCGCCTGCATTAATTACTATTTCGGTATTAATATTCCCCTTTTCAGTTATGACGTTCCAAGTACCATCTTCTTTTTGATTTGTTTCCAAAACTGGAGTATGAGTGTAGTATTTTGCACCATGAACTTTAGCCGATTTAGCATAAGCATATGTTACGCCTGATGGATCAACCTCTCCATCAATTGGATCCCATAAAGCAGCTAGATAATGCTTGGGATTAATTAAAGGATGTTTCTTTACTACTTCTTCAAGAGAAATAAATTCTTGATCTAAACCCATATATCTTGCTTTTGACCTTTCTCTCTTTAAATAATCATACCAAACTTCATTAGAGGCTAAATAAAAACCCCCACTAGGTTTAAATCCAACAGAATGTCCCGAAGTTTCTTCAATTTCTTTATAAAGTTTTATTGTATAAGCCATTAGTTTAGAAATATTAGGATCAGAAGATATAGCATGAACGGACCCAGCCGCATGCCAAGAAGAACCTGAAGTTAATTCATTTCTTTCTAATAAAATACAATTTTTTAACCCAAATTTGGCTAAGTGAAAGAGTATTGAACAACCAACTACTCCACCACCAATTACAACAACTTTGGCATGAGTTTCCATAAAAGCTAATATTTTTTACTCATGCTTGTATTAAGCTTTAAAAAGGATTTATCTTTACCATGCAGCCAGTGTCTACTTATGTCTGGGTAATATTTATAAGAAATTGGTTTTCTTCCAAGAGCAACTGACATTTCTCTAACGTGATGAGGTTCTGCGCCACAACAAATGCCAATAAAATTTATTTTTTTAGATTTACAATCTTTAGCAAACTCTCCCATTTCAAACCTATTACAATATAAGTTATCTAAAGCAACCGGAAATGCATTTTCACCAGGAATACAATTGCACTCTTTATCGACTATTTTAGAAGGTTGATTTAAAAAACCAGGGAACTCCTCAGATGTTCTGTAAGGAACAGGAAGAGCAGCGACGTGACATGAAACTTTATTTCTTATTTTAGGCAAAAGCTTCATCGTCATCGCTGGTCCTCTGTAACAATTTAATCCAACAACATCTGCTCCAAGATCTTCCATAATTTTACATGCATCTTCTGGTGTATTTCCTTCTCTGGTAAGATCTCCTTTTGGTATTGCAAAATTAGTTACTGCAATTAATCCTGCATCCTTAATTGCTTTAAGAGCAATTTTCATTTCTCCAGTCCAATTTATTGTTTCAGCTACTACAAAATCTACACCTGCTTCTTTTGCCCAACAAACTTGTTCCTCAAACATTTTTTGGCATTCAGAGTGGGTTTTTTTATCATCAGGGTTATAAATATTTGTATTAGCAACGTCCCCACAAATTAATAAATCAAGATCTTTAAATTCTGCTCTAGAATTCTTAGCAATCTGCAGTGCATTTTTTTGCATAGGTTCTAATAATTCCTCTTTACCAATTAGACGAAGTTTTTCTCTATGGCCATAGTACGTAAATGCCTGGATTACATCACTACCAGCCCGAATAAACTCTCTATGCAATTGAGAAACCACTTCTGGATGCTCCAAAACAACCTCTGGAACAAAGCTTCCTGCAGACAAATACCCTCTTCTTTCCATTGCAAAAAGATATCCTTCAGCAAGTAATACCGGGCCTTCATTAAGTCTACTTATTAAATCTTTTTTCATAAATTCCCCTTTTATTTAAATTTTTTGTTAATCTAGATTTTATTAGGTAGGAGAATTTTTTAATTTTCTTTTATAATCAATTGTTGAAAAACTGTTTTACAGTTTAAGTTAAAGCAAAAACCAATCCAATTTTTTATACTTACTTTTTTCATTTTAAAATTAGCTTACCATTTCCATTACAATGGTAAAGCTTTTTTGCGCAAAACCCAAGGTTGTTTTAACAGCATAGTATTGTTAGGATATTTTATGTCACAAAAAGATGTTGGGAATAAAATACCCATATACAAGCTCAAAAGTACAAATGAGGTTATGAAGTATTATGACGATTGGGGTATACAGAATAAATATGATCAGGATATGGAAAATTGGAAATATTCAGGTCCAAAAGAAACAGTAGAAGTTTTAAAAAAATATACCAAAGATAAAAACATTAAAATATATGATGCAGGCTGCGGAACTGGTTTAGTGGGAGTTGAGTTAAAAAAGTTTGGTTATAACCATTACGATGGTGCCGACCTATCACAAAAACTATTAGATTTAATACCTAAAAACCTTTATCAAAAACTGTCAAAGATAGATTTAAATAAAAAAATTGAAATTAAAGATAACACTTATGATGCCGTAATGTGCGTAGGAACTTTTACCTTTGGTCACGTAAAACCACCTGCTTTAGACGAATTTGTTCGAATAACGAAAAATAAAGGACTAATTTGTTTTACAATAAACGAAGGTATTTATGAAGAATATGGATTTGATAAAAAAATAAAAGAGCTGAGTAATAAAAAAACTTGGGTTATGAAAGAGTTTTTTAAATCTGATTATATAGCAAGCAAAGATGTCAACGCCTGGCTAGGCTTAGCTGAAGTAATTAAGTAATCAATGTTTCTAAAATTATTAGATAAACTAGGAAAAAAAAGAACAGTATTAGATAGAGGCGTATCTCATCCAGAATATCATAACGCAAAACCCTGGATGAATAGATATTATCTTTTATTTAGAAAAAGACCCAAATGGTTTCCTTTTAATATAATAATTCATGAAATGCTTGATGACGATCATGGAGACGGGGTTCATAACCATATGTGTCCTTATATAACCATTGTTATTAGAGGAGGATATTGGGAAACATTGAAAACTGGAAAGTATTGGAGATATCCAGGATATATTGGATTCAGATCAGCTGATAACCTTCATAGAGTAGATTTAAAAGTAGACACAAAACCATTAACACTTTTTATTCCAGGGCCATTTGGAATGAGAAAAGGTCCTAGAGCCGTTTATAATTTAGATTTTAAAACTAAAAATAAATAATTATTTTAGAAATTTTCTGTAAGTTATAATTACAGCAAATACTACTATTAATGCAGCTATACCAGATTCGCCTAACGTATTGAGTAAAGCAACCAAATTTGCAGTTACTTGCGAACCAAAAAATGCAACATTTGGTCCGAATAATATTTCAGCAAAAACTGAAACACCAATTAAAAGTACACCAAGTTCTATAAACTGTCTTAAATATCCTCTAATTTTAGTGATCCATGCGTTCATAATATTCCTTTCATTTGTTTACTTACTACCCTAGCCTAAAATAGAAAGGCTAGGGTAGTTAGGTTTTTAAACGTTAGTTAATCATTAAGAGGGAAACTAACGTATTAAGTAATCTACTTGTAAAAACCTAAAATAATAATAGCAGCTATTAAGCCAACTATTCCTGCATCACCTAACTGGCCAACTAAACTTACTATGTTACCAGCAACATCACCTAAAAATGGGATACCGCCCCCACCTAATAGTGATAGAACTACACCTAAACCTAGTAACGATATTACTATAGTAGTTAGGCTATGTATTGTGCTTGAAAGTCCTTGTAGCATTTTCATACTTAACACCTCCCTTGGTTTCTTGTTAACAAGTACTATCGAATCAACTATCGATAGCGTATGCATGTTAGTACCATACTATATATGGATATCTAGATAATAATGTCTCAAAAAATCAATAAAATGGCCATTTTCAAGGTTTTCCACATTGATTTTAACTCCTCAGGGCAATTAAAATAGATAATTTTGACCTCCCACTTTACATATATGTATTAGAGTAGTTTAGACTTATAAAAATGAACCTTACATACGCATATATATTTTTGATTTTTGCAATTGCTTTTGAAGTGCTAAGCACTAGTTTTTTAAAGGACACTAATGGTTTTACTAATCTCTATCCTTCATTAATAGTTATAACAGCACTATGCGTTTGCCTTTATCTTATGTCACATTCAATGAAATTTATTCCAGTAGGAATAGTTTATGCCACTTGGGCAGGACTCGGAATTGTGGCTATAGCAGTTATTGGGGTAATAAAATATAAGCAAATACCTAATATACCAACTGTAATTGGACTTGGACTTATAGTTGTAGGCGTAACTATTGTTAATTTAATGAACGATATAGATGTAAATTAATGCAACAAGTATTTCATGAAATTAAAATAAATACTATGGGTCAAGGTTTGTATGATTTTACAAAAAAAACAATTACTTGGTTAGACGATCAAAAAATAACAAATGGAATATTGAATATTAATATTTTACATACAAGCGCCTCTTTAGTTATTCAAGAAAATGCTGACCCGGATGTTTTGTATGACTTAAAGCATTTTTTCGATAAATTGGCACCCATGGATAATAAACTTTATAAACACACCACAGAAGGGAAAGATGATATGCCTGCGCACATAAAATCATCACTTACAAACAATCAATTAACATTAAGCTTTAAGGATAAAAAATTAATGTTGGGAGCTTGGCAAGGGCTATATTTATTTGAACATCGTCTTGCCGAACATACAAGAATTTTAACACACCATATAATAGGAGATTGACCTAAATATAATCATTAAAATTTTTTAAAATAATAATAAAAATGAAAAAGAGATTAAGTAATAAAAACATAGTTGTTACAGCAGCTGGACAAGGAATTGGAAGGGCAACAGCCATTGCATTTAATGATGAAGGAGCAAATGTATACGCAACTGACATCAACAACCAAACATTAGAAACTTTAAAAAAAGAATATTCAAATATTAAGGTAAAAAAACTAGACTCTACAAATAAAATAGAAGTAGAAAAATTTGTAAAAACTTTAGATAAAGTTGATGTCTTGTTTAATGCGGTCGGGTTTGTTCATCATGGAACTATTCTTGAATGCGATGAAGCAGATTGGGATTTTTCATTTAATACAAATATTAAATCAATGTATTTTATGACTAAATTAATTTTACCTAAAATGATTGAACAAAATAAAGGCAGTATTATTAACATGTCATCAATAGTTTCAAGTTTAAGAGGTTTGCCAAATCGATTTGTATATGGTTCTTCGAAAGCTGCAATTATTGGTTTTACAAAATCAATAGCAGCTGATTTTATAAAAAATAATATTAGATGCAATGCAATTGCACCCGGTACTGTGCACACACCTTCGTGGGAACAGCGTGTTGAGAATGCTCCAGACCCTGTTAAAACAAAAAAGAATTTTATTAAAAGACAACCAATGGAACGTTTAGGTACTCCAGAAGAGATTGCAAGTTTAGCAATTTATCTTGCTAGCGATGAATCTAATTTTGTAACTGGAATTGCCCATCCAATTGATGGTGGCATGTCAATTTAAAATAATTTAAAATGAAAAAATAAAATGAAATTATTAAGAGTAGGAAGCATGGGTAACGAGAAACCTGCTTTACTAGAAAAAAGTGGAAAAATTAGAGATATTAGTTCGGTGGTTTCAGATCTAAATCCTGAAAATTTAAATTTTGAATTAATTTCTACTTTAAATAAAATAGACATTGAAAAATTACCAGAAATATCAAAATCCGTCAGAATAGGTTCTTGCATAAGTAAACCAGGAAAATTTATCGGCATAGGCTTAAACTATTCTGATCATGCAAAAGAAACTGGAGCGACTCCACCATCAGAACCAATCGTTTTTATGAAAGCCACAAGCTCAATTAATGGCCCAAACGACAATATTATAATGGAAAAAAACTCTAAAAAATTAGATTGGGAAGTAGAATTAGCTTTTGTGGTAGGAAAAGAATCCAAATGTATAACACAGGAAGAAGCTCCGAATCATATTTTTGGGTATTGCATAGTTAACGATGTAAGCGAAAGAGAATGGCAGATTGAAAAAATGGGCCAATGGGTAAAAGGTAAATCAGCAGATACATTTGGGCCTGTGGGACCGTATCTTGTAACAAAAGATGAAATTCCTGATATCAAAAACATTAATTTAAGCTTGGATATCAACAAAAAAAGAATGCAAACAGGTAACACAAGCAAAATGATTTTTAATATGAATTTCATATTGTCTTATTTAAGTAATTTTATGTCTTTGCAGTCTGGAGATATTGTAACCACAGGAACACCACCTGGAGTAGGAATGGGAAGAAAACCTGCTATATTTCTTAAGGCAGGAGATGAACTAAGATTGTCCATTGATCACTTGGGTGAACAAAACTCAAAAATAATATCAAAATAAAATTGAAAATAAAAACATCAAAACCTGAATGTATATGGAACCTCAATGCATTGCTTGGTGAAGGCACTATGTGGCTACCAAATCAAAGATCAGTTTTTTTTGTGGACACTAAGAAAAAAAATATTTTTATTTATAATGTTAAAAACAAGAAAAAAAAAACTATAAAAGTAAATAAGGAGATTGGATTTATTATTCATATTAAAAACGACATATTTATTTTAGGATTACAATCTGAATTAAGAATAATGAATTTAAAAAATAAAAAAATAATTTATTCAATTCCCATAGAATCTGACCAACCAATGAATAGAATAAATGATGGAAAAGTTGATGAAAAAGGAAGACTATGGTTTGGAACAATGGATAATTTAGAAAGAAACAAAAAGTTTGGTGCCCTTTACTGCTTAGATTGTAAATTAAATATTCATAAAGTAGATAAAAATTATTTTATAACTAATGGACCCGCCTTTTTAAATCATAATACTTTTTACCACACAGATAGCAGAAAAAGAGTTATTTATAAAATTACAATAGATAAAAATTTTAAAATAAAAGAAAAAAAAAAGTTTTTAAGTATAAAAAAAATTGAAGGGTCTCCAGATGGAATGACAACTGATATTAAAAATAATCTTTGGGTTTGTCATTACGGTGGAGGTAAAATAACAACATATAATTCTAAAGGAAAACGTATATATGAAATCATTATACCTGCAAAAAATATCACAAACTGTGTATTTGGAGGTATAAATAATAATGAATTATTTATCTCAACAGCAAGAAAGGGATTAACCCCGAAAGATAGAAAAAAATATCCTTTATCTGGAAGTTTGTTTAAAGTTAAGTTGAATATAAAAGGAAAAAAATCTCAATCTTATAAATTATTAACAATCTAACGTATTAATTTTTTCCCAATTTGTTATGGGTTTTTTCTTTGAAAAACTTTCTGTTGAATTAAAATCTTTTAACTCTTTATGTTTTAGTTTTAAATAGCTTGTAATATTCTTTTCTCCAAAAGCTGACAATAAAATTTCATCATTGCTTAAAAAATCAAGAGCATCCTCTAATTCAGAAGGAAGTGTTTTAATATTTGGATAATTATCTCCTTCAGTATACATATTTACATACAATGGTTGTCCTGGATCAAGTTTTTTTTCCATGCCATTAATTCCTGCAGCAATTACTCCAGCTTGAAGTAGATAGGGGTTGGCTGAACCATCCATTAATCTTAACTCAAATCTTCCTGCGTCAGGTATTCTAATCATATGTGTTCTATTATTTCCAGTATATGAAATTTTACTTGGCGACCAGGTTGCGCCTGAACTAGTTACCGGTGCATTTATTCTACGGTAACTATTTATAGTAGGATTGAAAAATGCGCTCAAACCTTCCGCGGAACTGAGTATTCCTCCTAAAAAATTGTATGCTAATTTTGTAAGACCTAGTTTATCGCCTTTATCTAAAAATATATTTTTATTTCCATTCCATAAAGATATATGAGCGTGACATCCATTACCGGTAAGATTTTCAAAAGGTTTAGGCATGAATGTAGCTCTTAAACCATGTTTTTCTGCTAGAGTTTTTACCATAAATTTAAAAAAAACGTGGCGATCGGCTGTAGTTAAGCTTTCTGAGTAATCCCAGTTCATTTCAAATTGTCCATTCGCATCCTCATGATCATTTTGGTAAGGATTCCATCCAAGTTTAAGCATTGAATCACAAATTTCTTTTATTAAGTCGTATTGGCGCATAAGCGCAGATTGATCGTAACAAGGTTTAGATTGAATATCCCTACTATCAGCAATAGCTGTTCCCTCAGCGTTGATTAAAAAATATTCACACTCTACACCTGATTTTAGAGTCATGTTATTTCTTGATAGTTTTTGGATTTGTTTTTTTAACATTACTCTAGGTGAGGCTTCTACAGGCTTACCATTCATCCACAAATCAGAAGCTAACCAACCAATCTCTTTTTTCCAAGGAAGTTGAATTAAACTATCAGGGTCGGGAATAGCAAACATATCAGAATCTGCTGGCGACATATCTAACCAAGTTGCAAAACCAGCAAAACCAGCTCCATTTTTTTGCATTTCTTTGATTGCTTCAGTAGGTACTAATTTTGATCTGAGAATCCCAAATAAATCCACAAAGCTAATTAAAAAGTATTTTATTTTTTTTTGTTTTGCTATCTTTGATAAATCTTTTTTCATATCGATAATAAATTATAATATTGAATCTTTGTAAAGTATTATTAAAACAAGCAAAATAAGGCCTATTGCTAAATAAACTCCATATTTTGCTTTTGGAAAAGCTACCCCTCTCATCCGATAAGGTCTTTTGTTTTTATTTTCTTCTTCGTTTTCCATAAAATTTTAAATTAGTTAAAAAAAAGGGCGCTAATAAATTAGCGCCCAAATTTTTAGTTATTTTATATTACCATTCGGCGCCGATGTTTTTATGAGCATTTGGCCCAGGTGATTTCCTAGCCAATTTTTTTAGCTCTTCAGCTTCGCTGTTGTGCGTAGCAACATGCCAAGCTAACCAAGCAACAACACCAATTAAGAGTAACCATCCTTCAGTTCCAACCATAGGATAAATCTCTCCGGCAACTTGCATTCCTTCTGTAGCTGAATCAACGTCAGTTGTTAATAATTCAACCCAACTTG
>Ga0209709_10000767_pt1 | contig 30314 bp, 30 predicted proteins | sample ArcticOcean_MG_C_2_FD_187435 | JGI IMG/M metagenome (GOLD analysis project Ga0209709, IMG submission 187435) | Marine microbial communities from western Arctic Ocean - ArcticOcean_MG_CB4_136 (SPAdes) (version 2) | ecosystem: Environmental > Aquatic > Marine > Oceanic | place: Arctic Ocean... | reverse complement strand
ATGAACTCATCTGTTATTGTATTTCCAGGCTCAAATTGTGATAGAGATGTGGCTGTTGCACTAGAAAAGCTTCAATATAAAAATAAAATGGTTTGGCATAAAGATAGTGAACTTCCCAAGTCAGACTTGATTGTTATACCTGGAGGTTTTTCATATGGTGACTATTTAAGATCTGGGGCAATTGCGGCTAAATCGAGAATCTTAAATGAAGTTATTAAAGCTGGGAATGAAGGTTGTTTAATACTAGGTATTTGCAATGGGTTTCAAATACTTGTAGAAACCGGCCTTCTCAAAGGTGCGCTATTAAGAAATAAAAATCTTAAGTTTGTTAACAAAGATATATTTGTAAAAGTTCAGCATGTAAATAATAGGTTTTGCAATAAATACAAGAAAGAAGAAATTCTGAAATTCAATATTGCCCATAATGAGGGAAACTACTTCACAGACAACGACCATTTAAAAAAACTTGAGGATACTGACTCAATAGCTTTTAAATATTGTAGTCAATCAGGTGCATTTGCAGAGGAATTTAATCCAAATGGTTCGTTAAATGATGTTGCGGGAATTTTTAATGATAAAAAAAATATTTTAGGAATGATGCCGCATCCAGAAAGAATGATTGATAAATTAGTGGCTGGTGATAATGGCATAAATCTTTTTTCAAGTTTGTTAAATTAAATGAAAATTTCAAATAAAGTAGTTGAGGATCATGGTCTTAAATTTGAAGAGTACTCTCAAATTAAGGATTTAATGAAAAGGGAGCCCAATTTATTGGAATTAGGAATTTTTTCCGCAATGTGGAATGAACATTGTTCATATAAATCTTCAAAAATTCATCTTAAAACCCTACCTACCAAAAATAAAAGAGTAATACAGGGGCCTGGCGAAAATGCAGGTGTAATAGATATTGGTGATGATGATGCAATAGTTTTCAAGATTGAAAGCCACAATCACCCCTCTTTTATTGAGCCCTATCAAGGTGCTGCTACAGGTGTCGGTGGAATTTTAAGAGATGTATTTACAATGGGTGCTAGACCTATCGCTTTATTAAACTCCATTCACTTTGGTGAGAGTAATAATAAAAAAACCAAAAATTTACTTAATGGCGTTGTGGGTGGTATTAGTGGCTACGGGAACTGCATAGGTATTCCTACAGTCGGGGGTGAAATAAAATTTAATAGCACATATAATGAAAATATACTTGTTAACGCGATGGCTGTCGGTCATGTAAGCAAAAATAAAATATTTTATTCAAAAGCGAAAGGTATAAATAAATCTGTAGTTTATGTTGGCTCAAAAACTGGAAGAGACGGTATACATGGTGCTTCTATGGCTTCTGCGGAATTTGATGAAAATTCAGAAGAAAAAAAACCAACTGTTCAGGTCGGAGACCCGTTTACAGAAAAACTATTAATGGAAGCTTGCCTTGAGTTAATGAAGGATAATTCAGTAATATCAATTCAAGATATGGGTGCTGCCGGGCTAACATCATCAAGTGTTGAAATGGCTTATAAGGGAGACTTGGGTATGGAAATAAATCTAGATGAAGTTCCTTGTAGAGAAGAAAATATGACGCCTTATGAAATGATGCTTTCAGAGAGCCAGGAACGAATGCTTATAATCCTAGAAGACGGAAAAGAAAATTACGCAAAAAAAATATTTGATAAATGGGACTTAGATTTTGTAGTCATAGGCAAGACTACTGATACTAAAAAATTGATATTAAATTTTAATAATAAACTAGTTGCAGACATACCTATTGAAGCTCTCTCTTCTAAAGCTCCATTGTATGATCGTGAATGGACTAAAATTAAATTACCTAAAAAAAAAACAAAGTTAAATGACTTAAAAAAGATATCATTTGAAGATGCTTTCATTAAATTAATATCAAATGAAAATCATTCAAATAAGAACTGGGTTACTGAACAATACGACCAGATGGTAATGAATGATACTATTCAAAAATCGGGCGGTGATGCAGCTATAATTAGAATTCACAAAAAAGATAAAGCAATTGCGGTAGCTGTCGACTCATCAGCGAACTACTGCAAATCGCATCCTTTGACAGGTGGAAAACAAATTGTTTGTGAAAATTGGAGAAACTTAATATCAGTAGGTGCTAAGCCTATAGCTATTACCAATTGTTTAAATTTTGGTAATCCAGAAAATCCAAAAATTATGGGTGAGTTTGCAGAAACAATTATAGGAATAAAAGAAGCATGTGAATTTTTAGACTACCCGGTGGTTTCGGGAAATGTTTCTTTATACAATGGAACTAACAAAAAAAATATTTTTCCCACGCCTGTGATTGGTGGTGTCGGACTAATACAAAACACAAAAAAAAAAATAAACCATCTGTTTAAAAAAGAAGAAAATATTGTAATTTTAATTGGTAAAACATTTGGTCACTTATATCAAAGTGCTTTTTTTAATGAGATTCATTCAGTTAATGATGGTCCCCCTCCAGATATAAATCTTTTAAACGAAAGAAATAATGGTGAGGCAATTTTAAAACTAATAAAAGATGACCTTGTTTCCTCTGTGCACGATGTATCATCTGGTGGATTAATTATGGCTTTAGCTGAAATGTCTATTGGGTCCAATCTTGGAATAAAAATTGATAAACCGCAAAAATTATTGAATTTATTTGAATATTTTTTTGGAGAGGATCAGGGTAGATACGTTATTGAGATTCAAAAAAAAAATGTTGATACAGTTAACCATCTTCTAAAAGAAAACAATATTTTTAATGAATTAATAGGTTGTGTGCAAAAAGATTTTTTTGAACTTAAAGATCATTTAAAAATTGACATAAATGAACTATATAAAATTAACAATACATGGTATCATAAGTACTGATGGCATTAACAATTCAAGAAATAGAAAAACTAATTAAAGAAAGCATACCGGATGCAATAATTCAAATTAAGGACCTGGTTGGGGACAATAATCATTACTCAGCAAAGATTTGCTCTAAAATGTTTAATGATTTAAGTAAAATAGAACAGCATAAAATGGTTTATAAATCATTAAAGGGAAAAATGGGTAACGAATTACACGCTTTATCTATAACAACAGAAGGAAAAAAATAATGAGTACTAAAGATGAGATAATAAAAATTCTTGAAAATAATGATGTTTGTTTATTTATGAAAGGGACGCCAGATGCTCCGCAGTGCGGCTTTTCAATGGCGGTAAGCAATACTTTAAAACATTTAAATGTAAATTTTAAAGGAATTAACATATTAGAAGATGAAAATTTAAGAAATGAAATTAAAAATTTTAGCGATTGGCCGACTATACCTCAGTTGTATGTAAAAAAAGAATTCATTGGTGGTTGTGATATTGTGAAAGAACTTTTTGAAAGTGGAGATCTTAAAAAATTATTAATAGAAAAAAAAATTATAAATTAATATGAGAAGTTATATCTACAAAACAATAATCTTTTGTGCGGCCATCGTCATAGTTTTCGAATTTACAATAGGAAGAAAATTCAATCAAGTAACTGAAAAATTCGATCGTTTTTTAACTAAAGAAGGAAGAAAAGAAGCTATTAGTTCATTAAAAAAAGAGATTAAAAAAGCAAATGATAAAGAGAATTATTTAGATGAGGATGAAAGAGTCTTATTTAGAGATTTTATTTTAAAAATAAAAAAAGAACTGGACTTAAATAATTAATTACATTTAATTAGATTACCTAATATTAAATTCCCTTTATAAAACGGTAATTTAAGCTTTTCTTGATGAGAGTATGAGCATTTATAAGGCAAACTACTTCTTAAATTTCTTCCTAACTGGATTGCATAAAAGGGTCTTTTAATATCAGTTTGAATAACCCCCCACGGTAAATAACAATCGTATTTTTCATTCACTAAAAAGGGCTTAACTGAGTGTTCTGGAGACACAATTACGCATAAATTATCTGTATTTAAATTTTTTAGAGTGTGTGCAATTTTTTTTCCACTTAATCCCCAATAATCTAATTCGAAATTTTTTTCAATTTCAAAAAATCTTGTAGGATAATTTAACCAAACATATTGGTATGGATATAACTTAATATTTTCAAAGAGAAATAAAAAAATAAATGCAATTATAATAAGATATGATTTTTTTTTTAAAAAATAATATAATGAAATCAGTCCAATGATTAAATATAGAGGTACAAGAAAAAGAACTTGTCTTATTTCGTCATATAAAGGAACTTTATTAAATATTAAGATTAAGGGTATAATTACAATTGATAATAAAATAGTTCCGAAATACAATTTATTAATATCATTAAAAAATATTTTTTTTTCAGTTAATGGAAGCAATAACAAACCTATTATAATAATGATGGGCAATTTTACTATAAGCCAAGAAAAAATATATGTTGAGTCAAGCTGAAGTGATTTCAAACATTTACCAAACGTCAAAGTACATATATCGTTATAATGATGGCTCATGAATTTAACAGCATTAATAATCTCTAATGGGTTTTTCCAAAAAACAGGATAAAACAATATTGTAAATAAGAGGCAAAAAACTAAAAATAATATTATTCTTTTGGATAAGTAAATGTAATTTGCAGTATTTTTGAAATAACTTAAAAATATAATTAATGTAAAAAAATATTGTAAGAAAATTAAGATACCAGAAATTCTAATGGATAATAAAAAAGCAGTAGTTAGTGCTAAAATTATAATTTTTTTTAAAGAAACAAAATTTTTGGTAGCAAATTTTTCAAAAATATAACAGCTCAGATAACTGCATATCAGCCATATAGATAAAAAAGGAATATCTTTGCTGTTGAAAAAGCTATGTCCAAGTAAATATGGATATAAAAGATAAAAAAACATACTTATTATGGAAAATTTTTTATCGTTAGTTATTTTTTTTAAAATTTTATAAAAGAATAATGATGAAATAAAATAAAATAAGAATACCACGGGGTGTTTGAGAATTAATTTCGAGCCAAAGGTTGATACATTATTAAAATCATATAATTGCAAAACAAAATATTGAATAGGCTGAGATATAAAATTAAAACCAATACCGTAATATTTGTCTATATACGGAACAATTTCATTATTGCCTGAAATTAAGTTTTTAAAAATTATTTTATTAAAATCCCAATTTAATTGTTCATGCAATTCATCGTGAGTAATACCAACATTAAATGATAAAAAAATACCAGTAAATAATATCAAAAAAATTATAATATAAAAAAATAGTTTATTAAATTTTAACATTTTTTTATTAAACAGATGTCGGAATGTTTTAAATTCCCTTTATAAGTAAATATTTCACTAATATTTTTTAATAGGAAATCTTGATTTTTTTTATCTATTATTTGAGAATTAAAGTTTTTTTTATTTTTTAAAGAATTTATCATATCATTAATCTTAATATCATTAACATCATTCAAGTGTTCGAAATAATTGGGAAATTTGTAATCCTCTATAATGTAAAAACCAGAACTCTTAACATATTTAAACAGATTTTTAAAAGTTGTTAAAATATCACTTAATTTATGTGATCCATCATCTATAATGAAATCAAAAAAAAGATCATTTTCATTAACATTGATTTTTTTAAGTAAATTTTTTCTCATTTTACTTTTTGATATATCGAGTCCAAATACATCGATATTTTTTGATTTGAATTTAAAATTAGATATATTTATATCTGCACAAAAAACCTTTGACTTATTAAAAAATTTTTGAAAGGCAGCAGCTGATGCTCCTGAATAAGATCCAATTTCTAAAATATTAATATTTTTTTTTCTTAGATTTTTTAGGTGATATTCATAATATTGTGTATACGCATGACCTTGGTTTTTTCCTTCATTCCAATGACTGGCTTTGTCAGTACCATAATGTGTAAAATAATATTCTAAATCTTTATCGATTGGGATATTATCTTTGTCGATATTGATTTTGTTTTTGATTTTGTATAATAATTTTCTTTTAAATAGACTTAAAAAATTCAATTTATCTTGAGTAGTATTCGATAACTAAACTTGGTTCCATAATAACAGGATAAGGTATTTCAGCAAACTTAGGAACTCTAACTAGCTTAACGGATTTATTTTTATCATCTAGTAAAATATATTCTGGAACATCTCTTTCTTTGCTCGAAATAGATCCGTCTATGATATTTAACTTTTTAGATTTCTCTCTAACTTCAATCGTATCTGTCTCATTAACTAAATAGCTTGAAATATTTACTTTTTTCTTATTCACTCTTATGTGCCCATGATTAATCAATTGTCTTGCAGCAAAAACAGTAGGTGCAAATTTACCTCTATATATGACCGTGTCTAATCTTCTCTCCAATAATGCTACTAAATTTTCAGTTGTGTCACCTTTCTTAGATAAAGCTTTTCTGTAAATATTACGAAACTGTCTTTCATTAATATTACCATAGTATGATTTAAGTTTTTGTTTAGCCTGCAATTGTATTCCATAATCAGTTGGTTTACCTTTTCTGCCTTGGCCGTGTTGCCCTGGAGGATATGCTCTGGTGTTGAATGGGCTTTTAGGCCTGCCCCATAGGTTAACCTTTAATCTGCGATCTATTTTATGTTTAGATTTTAGTCTTTTAGTCATATGTTGATGAGCTTTTATAGGACTTGTGGGGCAATTGTCAATTAAGGTTTCTTATTATTTTTGGCTAATGTGCTTATAATACTAGCAAATATCCTTAATTCTTTATCGCTGGGCTTAAATCTATAAAATAAATTATTAATATTTACAATCATTGAGTGTTTTTTTTCAGGAGGTGTGAAAAAGCTTCTATCTTCTAATAAATTCTTAAGATGATTTAAAAATAAATTAATATTTTTTTTAGATGCAATATCCAATTTACTATCCTTTATTTTAAATTTTTTTAAGTTCATTTTTTTAAAAATTTCATAACATATTATCGTAAGAGAATGAGAAAGATTTATAGATCTAAATTTTTTGGAAGTAGGTATATGTAAAATATAATTTGAATACGATAGATCTTTATTGGACAAACCAGAGGCTTCTGGTCCAAACATTAATCCATATTTAAGATTGTTTTTAATAGTAATTATTTTAAGAAATTTTTCAATGGAAATATGTTTTTTATTAATATCTCTTTTTCGGGCACTTAGTGAAAAAACTATATTATAATCTTGTACTGCTTCAGAAGTATTGTTAAAAATTTTAGCATTATTTATTATATCAAAAGCACCAACAGAAGTTGCTTTTGCTTTTTGATTTGGCCAAGATTGTTTAGGTGAAACAATATTTAATTTTGAAAATCCAAAATTTTTTAAAGATCTAGCACAAGCACCGATGTTTTCTCCAATTTGCGGCTTTATCAATATGAAGCCAAACTTATTTTTCATTAAGATTTGCTGGTGCTTTTTCTTTGTAAAGCTTATAATCTAAGCTATCAATTAAAGCCTTAAAAGAAGCTTCAATTATATTTGGAGAAACACCCACGGTAAACCAACTAACTCCAGTTTTATCAGTGCTTTCAATAAGAACTCTTGTTATTGCCTCAGTGCCTGTATTTAAAATTCTAACCTTATAATCTAAAAGCTTTAAATCTGAAAAATAATTATAATATTTTTCTACTTTATTAAAATTAGATCTAATAGCATTGTCTAAAGCATTAACAGGCCCGTTTCCTTCACCTTCACATTTAATTTTATTATTATCAATCAAGAACGTTACATCTGCTTTTGTGTTAATATTTTTGGATTTTGATACAGTTACATTATAACTATCTACCTTTAGATACTCAGGAACCTTACCAAGCAATCTATTTGCTAATAATTCAAATGAAGCGTCAGCGCCATCATAAGAATAACCGCTAAATTCTCTATCTTTCACTTCTTCAAGAATTTTTTGAACTTTAGAATCGTTGGGATCAATTTTAATTCCATATCTATCTAACCTTGATATTATATTGGATCTACCCGATTGATTTGAAATAACGATAGTTCTGTGATTACCTACTAGTGTTGGATCAATATGTTCGTATGTTTTTGGATTTTTTAGAACAGCAGAAGCATGCAATCCACCTTTGTGAGAAAAAGCAGATGAGCCCACATAAGCTGAGCTCCTATTTGATTTTTTATTTAATATCTCATCTAAAAATCTAGAGCATTCTGTTAAGGTGGATAGTTTATCTTCTTTGATATTGATTTCAAATTTTTTATTAAATGTTTTTTTTAAAAACAATGTAGGTATGATAGACATAAGATTTGCATTTCCACATCTTTCGCCCAATCCATTAATTGTTCCTTGTATTTGTCTGGCACCGGCAAGAACTGCTGTTAAAGAGTTGGCAACAGCGTTCTCGGTATCATTGTGAGCGTGAATACCTAAATTTTTTCCAGGTATTACTTTGACTACTTTATTAACTATTTCACCAACTTCATTAGGCAAGGTTCCGCCATTTGTATCGCAAAGCACAACCCATCTAGCACCAGCATTATAAGCTTGTTTTACGCAATCAAGTGCATAGTCAGGATTGGCTTTGAAACCATCAAAAAAATGCTCAGCATCAAATAAAAATTCTTTTTTATTTTTGACAAAATGTTCTGCGGTTTCTTTAATATTTTCTAAATTTTCAACATTTTTAATTCCTAAAGCAGTTTCTACATGAAAATCCCAGGCCTTACCCACTACGCAAACAGCAGGACAATCAGCGTTAACTAAAGCAGATAAGCCTGGATCATTAGCTGCACTACGACCAGTTTTTTTGGTCATGCCAAAAGCAGTGAAAATACTATTCTTAAACTTAGGTGACTTGCCAAAAAATTCAGTGTCCACAGGATTGGCTCCGGGCCAGCCCCCTTCTATATAATCTACACCAATCTCTGATAAAATGTTTGCAATTTTCATTTTATCCTCAACATTAAAATCAACTCCCTGAGTCTGAGCGCCATCTCTCAATGTTGTATCAAATAAAAAAATTTTTTCTTTCATTATTTGTATTTCCAATTTGTTTTATCTTTTTCGTCTTGAATTAGAATGCCTTTTTTCAATAATTCTTCTCTTATTTGATCTGCTAAAATAAAATCTTTGTTTTTTTTTGCAATTATTCTGTCATTAATTTTTTGAATAATAAAGTCTTCAGTAACTTCAATTTTTGTTTTTTTAAAACTATTCCATTCAATTTTGTTTTGATTAAATAAACCTAATAAACGACAAGCGCTATTAAATAAATTTTTACTTTTCATGTCCCCTTTTAAGGCATTATTATACAGTTCATGAATTTTTGCTATAAAACCCGGTGTATTTAAATCATCTAATAAAGTCTCAGAAACATCTAAAATATTTTCATTGCTTGAATCTTCGTAAAGTTTGTACCATTTATCAATTGTTTTTTTTTGATTGGTTAAAAGTTCCTCATTCCAGTCAAGAGGTTGACTGTAATGGGCGCTTAAAAGAGCAAGTCTAACAACTTGACCTGAGTATTTTTTTACAGCATCTGAAATTGTAACAATATTTCCGATTGATTTTGACATTTTTTCTTTGTTAGTGGTTACAAACCCATTGTGTAACCAGTAATTTGCAAATTTATCTGTAGAATTATTAGCGCAAGATTGAGCTATTTCATTCTCATGATGGGGAAAAATTAAATCCAAACCACCTCCATGTATATCGAAATTTTTTCCCAAATATTTTTCACTCATTGCTGAACATTCTAAATGCCAACCGGGCCTACCTCTGCCCCAAGGTGAATCCCATCCAAGATCTGCCTCCAAGGATGGTTTCCATAAAGAAAAATCTATCTGATTTTTTTTTGACTGAGAAATTTCTACTCTTGTACCTGATTTTAATTCATCTAAGTTTTTATTAGATAGTTTTCCGTAATTTGGAAAAGAAGAAACAGAGAAATAAACATTTCCATTATTTTCATAAGCAAATTTTTTTTCAATTAAAGAAGAAATCATTTTTATCATTTCTTTAATATGCTCTGTAGCCTTAGGTTCAGTCGTTGGTTTTAAACAATTTAAATTTTTACAATCATTGTGAAAAATTTTAGTAATTTCTGAAGTTATTTCTGTAATAGGCTTATTATTTTTTTTTGAAATATCAATAATTTTATCATCAACATCTGTTATGTTTCTTACATATGTTACATTTTGACCATAAACTAATTTTAGTAGTCTAAATAGAACATCAAAAACAACTAAGGTTCTAGCGTTTCCCACGTGTGGGTTGTCATAAACTGTAGGGCCGCATACGTACATTGTTATATTTTTAGAATTTATAGGTTTAAATAATTCTTTTTTTCTATTTAAAGAGTTCGTTAAGGCAATGTTATAAGTCATCAAATTTACAAACTGGTATCGGTTTCATTTTATGAAGATTTTTTTCTCTTATTTCCATATATTTTTTGTGATTGGGGTCATTTTTATCTAACATTGCTTTTTCAAGTTCAAGGTATGTCATGCCCAATTGGTCCTTGTCATTTCTTCCATCGTTCCATAGTCCATCTGTTGGTTCTGCTGCAATAATTTCTTTTGATATTTCAAGATATTCACCTAATGCCCAGACTTGTGTTTTTGTGCAGTCTGCAATCGGTGATATGTCGACTCCTCCATCTCCATACTTTGTATAAAAACCTACACCAAAATCTTCTACTTTGTTGCCCGTGCCTACCACTAATCCATTATTTGAAGCTGCAATTTGGTATAATGTAGACATTCTCAATCTAGCTCTAGAATTTGCGAGACCGTGTTCATTATTAAAATTATTTAAAGTATCTTTAAAACTACTAAAAATTTTTTCTACGTTTATTAATTTAAATTCAACATTTTTAAATTTTGTTTTCAACCAATCGCCATGTTTTAAACTAAGATCCTGTTGGGATTTTATTTGGTTTATTGGCATACTTACGGCTATAGTTTTTTTCCCTGTTAGCGCACAAAGAGTGCTAACTACCGATGAATCTATACCTCCTGAGATACCCACTATTAGTGATTTTGGAGAACAAGATGCATTGTTAAAATAGTCATCTATCCATTTTTTTATTATTTGAGCTCTTTTTTCAATTTTCATAGTAAAACAATCTTTTATCCCTTTCAGGATTCTGTCTTAATAATTATATAATAATTATTAAGATGCTGCTTGAATAATATTTTTTGAATATTGTGAGTTTTTCTTTATTTCATCAGAAATTAAGAATGCTAATTCAAGTGCTTGTGTAGCATTTAGTCTAGGGTCACAATGAGTCCTATATCTATTCTGCAAATCATCATCTGTAATTTTTTGAGCGCCACCAGTACATTCCGTTACATCTTGACCGGTCATTTCTACATGCAGTCCACCAGCATAGGTTCCTTCGGACTGATGTATGGCAAAAACATCTTTTACCTCTTTCAAAACATTGTCAAAAGGTCTAGTTTTAAAACCAGTGACCGCTTTAATAGTGTTGCCATGCATTGGGTCACAAGACCAAACAACTTTTAAACCTTCTTTTTTAATTGTTCTAATTAACTTAGGTAAAAATTTATCCGCACTATCATGTCCAAATCTTGAGATTAATGTTAATCTTCCCGCTTCATTGTCTGGGTTTAGTATGTTGCAAAGGTTTACTAATTCCTCAGGTTTTAATGAAGGACCACACTTTAATCCAATAGGATTTTTAATACCTCTACAAAATTCTACATGCGCACCATCAGGTTGTCTAGTTCTATCTCCAATCCAAACAAAATGAGCAGAAGTATCGTGATATTCTCCCGTTGTAGAGTCAACTCTAGTCATGGCTTCTTCAAAGGGTAATAAAAGTGCTTCGTGTGATGTGTAAAAATTTACCGTTCTAAGCCTTCTGTTAGTATCAGCGTTAATACCACAAGCTTCCATAAAAGAAAGCGCGTCACTTATTTTTTCTTCTATTTCTTTATATTTGCCTTTAACTTTTTCGTTAATAAATCCTAAATTCCATAAGTGTACTTGTCTTAGATCTGCAAATCCACCTTGAGAAAATGCTCTAATTAAATTTAAAGTTGATGCGGACTGAGAATACGCTCTAAATAATCTTTTTGGATCTGGTATTCTTTCACTTTCTGTAAATTCCATGCCGTTAATATTGTCACCTAAATAGCTAGGCAATTTTTTATTATTTTTAACTTCAACCGGTGAACTTCTAGGTTTTGAAAATTGTCCTGCAATTCTTCCAACTTTTATTACTGGTAACGAAGCTGAATGAGTTAAAACTAAAGCCATTTGCAATATAGCTTTAAATGTATCTCTAATATTATCAGGGTGAAACTCCGCAAAACTTTCGGCACAATCTCCTCCTTGTAATAAGAATGCTTTACCTTCAACAACTTCTGCTAAAGATTTTTTTAAAGACCGGGATTCTCCGGCAAAAACTAAAGGAGGATATTTTTTAATTTTTCCTAAAACTAAATCCAACTCTTTTTTGTCAGGATAATCAGGCAAGTGTTTTGCTGGAAAATTTTTCCAACTATTTATAGTCCATTTATTCATTTCAACCTGGGATATATATAGGTTATAGATAGAAATTATTCAACTGTAACTTTACTCCACAGTAACTGATTTGGCTAAATTACGAGGTTTATCAATATCACATTTTTTAAGAAGAGCCACGTGATACGCCAATAATTGCAATGGTATAGTTAATAAAAATGGTGAAAGACTGTTCTCTATTGAAGGTATCTTTATGTTAAATCTTATATTTTCATTTACAACATCACTTTCGTGATCAGTTATTAATAAAATTTTGCCACCTCTTGCAATTACTTCCTGCATATTTGAAATCGTTTTCTCAAAATATTTATCATTTGGGGCAACAACGATTACAGGTAGACCGTCTTCAATTAGAGCCAGAGGGCCATGTTTCATTTCGCCAGCTGGATAACCTTCTGCATGTAAATAAGATAGCTCTTTTAATTTTAAGGCGCCTTCTAATGCAATTGGAAAAGAAGTACCTCTGCCTAAAAACATTGAGCCTTTAGCATTTAAAAAGTCTTTTGCAATAGTCTGTATATTGTTTTCTGTTTTTAAACATTCTTTGAGAGCTGAGGGTAATTTAATAAGATTTTTTATTTTTTCTTGATACCCTTCTCTATCTAAATCTTTTCTTAAATATGCACTTTTTACACATAAAAGATAAAGAACTAACATCTGGCCCATGAATGCTTTTGTAGATGCCACACCAACTTCAGGTCCAGCATGTATTGGTATAACCCAGTCAGCATTCCGTGCAATTGTACTTTCGACGACATTTACAATTGAGCAAGTTTTTATTCCATTTTTTTTACATAAATTTAGAGCTGCAGCTGTGTCAGCCGTTTCGCCTGATTGAGATACAAAAATATATAAATTGTTTTTATTAAATCTTATATTTCTGTATCTAAATTCAGATGCAATATCGACCTCTACATCCATAGATGTTAAATCTTCAAACCAATATTTTGCAACTAGACATGAATGATAAGCTGTTCCACAGCCTATTAAAACGATTTTATTTATTTCTTCTAGTTTTAGTGGAAAATTATAAAAATTAATATCTTCTCTTAAAGAATCTACATATTCTTTTATGCAGTTTTTTGAAGTTATAGGTTGCTCAAAAATTTCTTTAGACATAAAATTTTTATAATCACCTTTTTCACTTATATTTTTATCATCTGATAGTACAAAAACTTTTTTGTTGGTTTTATTTTTTTTGACATCATAAAAATCAACACTATTATTTGTTAAAACACACATGTCTCCATCATCTAAATATGATATTTTATTTGTCATAGTCTTAAGTGCATATGAGTCAGATCCTAAATAATTTTCTTCGTTTGAAAAACCAACAGCTAAAGGACTTCCTCTTCTTGCACCAATAATCATATTTTCAAAGTTTTTAAATATTATTCCAAGAGCAAAACTACCCCGAAGCTCTTTTAAAGTATTAAAAACAGCATCCAGTGGCTCCATATTTTTTAAGTTTTGTGTGATCAATAAAGTAATTACTTCTGTGTCTGTTTGTGATTTAAATTTTACGCCTTTTAATTCTAATTCTTTTTTTAAATGATTTGAATTTTCAATAATACCATTATGAACCACAGAAACTATTTCGCTTGAATGTGGGTGGGCGTTTATTTCGTTAGGTATACCGTGTGTGGCCCATCTTACATGACCTATTCCTACGTTACCTTCGGCAGGAGATTTAAATAAAATTTCTTCTAATCGCTCAACTCTACCTGAGCATTTTTTTTCTTTTATAGTATTTTTATCTAGAGTTGCGAGACCAGCAGAATCATACCCTCTGTACTCAAGTCTTTTCAAAGAATTTATGATATTCATTGAAACGGGTTTATTACTCACTATTCCTATTATACCACACATTATTTTTTCTTCTTTCTTTTGTAGTTTTTAATCTCTAATTGAGGCGCTCTAGTTATTGCCAATGAATTCTTACCAACATTTTTTGATATTACCGAACCCGCTCCTATTGTTGAATTTTTTTCAATTTTTAAAGGCGCAACCAACGAGGCATTAGATCCTATAAAAACATTGTCAGATATTTTTGTTTTATTTTTGTTTGAACCATCGTAGTTACAAGTTATGGTCCCAGCTCCAATGTTAGAATTTTTTCCGATTTCCGTATCTCCGATATAAGACAAGTGATTTACTTTAGAATTCGTATCAATAGTTGATTTTTTTGTTTCTACGAAATTACCTATTTTAGATCCAGATTTTAAAATTGTTCCTTTTCTTGTTCTCGCATATGGTCCAACAGTAACATTATTTTCAATTATCGTGCCCTCCAAATGACTAAAAGATTTAATTACAGAATTGTTTCCTATTTTGACTTTGTTGCCTATAACCACATAAGGCTCAATTGTAATATTTCTTCCAAAAACAGTGTCGTTAGATAAAAAGGTAGTTTCAGGAGCTATTAAATTCACACCACTAGTCAAAGCTTTATTTCTTAATTTGTCTTGCTTTGATCGATAAGAATTAGCTTTTTTTAAATTAATATTTGTATTCATAAAAAATTCTCTTTACATTATAATTACAATTGTAATAACTCACAAAATATTTCTTTTTAAAACTTTATATATGACTCAAATATACACTATTCTCTTCGATCTAGATGGTACTTTGGTGGATACTGCCCCAGATTTAATATCAGCACACAATTATGTAATGAAAAAATACGGTCATAAAGAAAAAGAATTAAACGATATAAAATCTCTTGCGAGTAAAGGGGCTTGGGTAATGATGCAAAGATCTTTTAAAAAAGAAATATCAGATGAAAAAATTAAGAAAAAAATGACAGCTGAATTTATAGATTTTTATAGTAAAAATATTGATAAAGGGAGTAAGCCACTAAATGGTGTTGTAGAATTTCTACAATGGGCGAAATCTAAAAATATTTCTATGGCTATTTGTACCAATAAACAAGAAAGATTAGCTATAGATCTTTTGAAAAAAATTAACCTCTATGATTACTTCGATTACGTAGCGGGGTGTAACACCTTTGAGTTTAACAAACCAGACCCAAGACATTTAACCCACGTGGTTGAAATAGTTGGAGGGAATTTAAATAAAACTATAATGGTTGGTGACAGTGAAGTAGATGGAGAATCAGCTCATAATGCCAATTTACCTTTTGTTCTTGTTGAGGGTGGATACACCGAAAAAACAAAAGAAGAAATTAAACACGATATTTTAATTAAAGATTTTAAAAATTTTGATACAATAATTAAAAAATTTTTATGATAAGTTTTAGTTTGTTTTCTGCTCTAATAGTTTTTTATTTTACGATGTTTTTCACTCCTGGACCTAACAACGCTATGTTAACTGCTTCTGGAATGAAATTTGGTTTCATAAGAACTCTTCCTCATTTAATTGGAATATCATTGGGCCATATACTTCAAATTGGATTGACATGTTTTGGATTAGCTAATTTATTTTTAATTTATCCTCAAGTTCAATTTTATATGAAAATTTTATGTTTTATATATTTGCTCTATTTAAGTTGGAAAATGATTGGTTCATTTAGTATAATACAAAAAAAAACAGGGCGTCCTCTTAGATTTTACGAAGCTTCTCTTTTTCAATTTATAAATCCTAAAGCTTGGTCAATTGCAATTACTGTGGCTTCTGGTTTTTTTCCAACAGACGAAAATATTTTTATCGGAGTTGCTTTTGTTACAATTACTGCAGCTGTAATTAATTTACCGACATGTAGTTTGTGGGCTCTATTTGGCAGTGGTTTAAGAAAATTCATAAATAACGAAAAGATAAAAAAAATAATTGAATATCTGCTTGCAATTTTGTTAGTTTTAACAGGATTATTTATTTTAATTAAATAGTCTTTGATTTCTTTACCGCGCTCTAATATAAGTCTGTTCGGATGCATTTTACATTAAAATCAGCTACAGAAAAAAGATCACATTTTGTACAAACATTACAATCAAAAAAATTACTAAGATTTCCGGGTGCTTACAACCCTTTGTGCGCAAAATTAATTGCGGAAATAGGATTTGATGGTATCTATGTTTCAGGAGGCGTGATGTCAAATGATTTAGGTTTACCCGATATAGGACTTACAACTTTAGATCAAGTTAGTTATAGAGCTGGCCAAATTGCAAGAGTTACAGACCTCCCAACAATAGTAGATGCCGATACAGGATTTAATAATTGTACAAAAACAATTCTTTCATTCGAAGAAAAAGGATTAGCTGGTTGCCACATTGAAGATCAAATAGCTGAAAAAAGATGTGGTCATTTGGATAATAAAGAACTTATTTCAAAAGATGAAATGGTAAAAAAAATTAAAGAGAGTGTTGGGGCGAGAAAAGATCAAAATTTTTTAATTATCGTAAGGACTGACGCGAATGCTGTTGAGGGTATTGATAAAACTTTAGATAGAATTAAAGCTTACGAGGATGCTGGAGCTGATATGATCTTCCCTGAAGCAATGAAGGATGAAAAGGAATTTGAAAAAGTTAGAAAAATCGCAAAAGGTTTTTTATTAGCTAATATGACGGAATTTGGAAAGTCAAAACTTTTAAATAAAAATGAATTAGAAAATTTGGGATATAATTTAGTTATTTATCCAGTAACGACTCAAAGACTTGCAATGCAAAGTGTTGAAAATGGTTTAAAATCAATATTTAAAGATGGTCATCAAAATAACATCATTGATAAAATGCAGACTAGAAAAAGGTTGTACGAGCTTGTAGAATATGAGAGGTACAATACACCAGGAAAAAAAATAACTGATTTTTCTACTGAAGGACACGATTAATGAGTGAAGAAATTAAAAAAGGACTTTTAGGTATAGTGGTTGATGAAACAACAATTTCTCATGTTGTTCCGGAACTCAGTGTATTAACTTATAGAGGTTATAAAGTTCAAGATCTTTGTGACAAATGTGATTTTGAAGAAGTTGCATATTTAGTTCTTTATGGAGAATTGCCCAGTAAAAAACAATTAAAAAAATTTATTAAAGATGAAAGATCAGAAAGAAAACTTTCAAAACAAATAATACAAAATATTCAAAAAATGCCAAAGAACGCGCATCCTATGGATGTAATAAGAACGTGTGTAAGTTTAATGGCGTTAGAAGACAAAGATACTAGTGACAATTCACCAGAAGCTAATATGAAAAAAACAATGAGAATATTTGCAAAAACTCCAACTGCTGTGGCTGCTTTTTTTAGAGTTAAAAAAGGAAAAAAAATAATTTCACCGAGCAATAAACTATCATTTGCTGAAAATTTTTTCAAAATGATGTTTAATAAAGTCCCTGATAAAGAAATAGTTAGGGCTTTTGATATATCTTTAATTCTATATGCGGAACATAGTTTTAATGTATCTACTTTTACCGCACGAACCATTACAAGCAGTTTGTCTGATTTGCACGGCGCTATAACAGGTGCAATAGCTTCATTGAAAGGGCCTTTGCATGGTGGTGCTAATGAAGCAGTAATGAACATGATGAAGTCAATAGGAAAGCCAGAGAATGCAAAAAAATGGATAGAAAATGCACTTGCAAAGAAAAATGTTATAATGGGTTTTGGACATAGAGTTTATAGAACGGGAGACTCAAGAGTTCCAACACTGAAACATTACTTGTTTAAAGTTGCTAAATTACTTAAAAAAGACAAATATATCAAAATGTACGAAATTTTAGAAAATGTGATGCTTGAGAAAAAAAATATTCACCCTAACGTTGATTTTCCATGTGGTCCACTTTATTACATGATGGGTATTGACATAGATTTTTACACACCGATATTTGTAATGTCTAGAATTACAGGTTGGTCAGCTCATATAATGGAACAACATGCTTCTAATAAGCTAATAAGACCTCTTTCTAAATATAAAGGTAAAGAAGTTAGGGAAGTAATACTTTTAAATCAAAGATAAAATGAATTTAACTAATTTTTTACTTTTTTTGATTTTAGTCACATTAGCCACTTACACATTTATGCCTTGGAAAGGAATTAATAAAGGATCAAAACTAAGTATTTTTTTGCAATTCATTTTTTGGACAGTCGTCTTTACATTATTACTTTACTTATTAACTAGCTTTGGATTAATTATTTAGTTGATACTAATTTTTGAGTAATTCTATCTAATATTATTGCTAATATTACAATCCCAGTTCCACCTATTACAGCAGAACCAATATCTAGCCTACCTAGTGCAACGTAAACTGTAAGACCAAGTCCGCCAGCACCAATTAATGCGGCTATCACAACCATCGATAAAGCTAACATTAGTGTTTGATTAATACCAGCCATTATCGTTTTTAGAGCTAATGGAATTTCAATTTTTATTAAAATTAATGTTTTGGATAAACCTAAACTTGACCCAGCTTCTTTAAACCCCTTGCCTACTTGTCTAATACCTAAATTAGTAAGTCTAATTACAGGGGGTAAAGCAAAAACTATCGTTGCCACAACACCTGGTGTTAAGCCTATACCAAAGAGCATAACGACAGGAATTAAATAAACAAAACTTGGAATAGTTTGCATAATATCTAATAGTGGCCTCATTATAACTTCAAAAGTTTTGCTTCTTGAAGAAAGAATTCCAAGTGGTAAGCCTATTATAATGCAGAAGATTACTGCGGTAAAAATCATTGCTAAGGTTGTCATACTCTCTGACCACAGATCTACAAGATCAATGAAAACTAAACCAACTAATGTTAAGACTGCAAATTTAATTCCATTAGTTTTGTAAGCAAAGTATAAAAAAATAATAATCGTAACAGGAAACGGAATAACGTTAAGCAAGGTATCTAAACCGTTTAAGACTGAATCTATAGGGGCGGAAAGTTTTTTAAAGAGTGGTCTTTGCATAAACAACCACTCTTTAATATTTTTTTCAATCCATTCCGCGATTGGTATGTAAATTTCGTAATCAGAAGGTGCAAATTTTAAACTCACTATTCTGACCAGTTAATTCTACTTAAACCAACTATCGAAAGTACTCTGATTAGCTTTGATCCAAGCGGTAGCGTGTTTTTTAATTGCCTTCTCGCTCTTCTCACCTTTATTCATTTTCATGTTTTGAGCAGCAACGTCTGCTAATGGAATAGATGCCTTTTTCAACATTTTTTCCACTTTAGGATTTGCTTTTAAAAAAGCTACATTTGCCGCTGGACGAATATCATCAGCACCAAAACCCATGTTAATTTTAGATTTTGTAGCATTTGGAACTTTAACAGCTTTAGTTTCGCTATAAGGAACCTCTATCCACACAATATCTTTTCCTAGTGTTAAAGCGCCCACTGTCCAATTTGGAGTCCATGTGTAAAACAAAACAGATTTTCCATTTTTATATTTTGCAATAACGTCTGCCATAGATGCTGAATAGTCAGCTTGAACTGGGTTAATAAAGTCACCCAAACCTAGTTCAGCAAAATGTTTAGTAATTTGTTTTTCACATCCCCAACCTGGAGGGCAAGCAACCATGTCTGCCTTACCGTCACCGTTTGAGTCAAATTCCTTAGCATGTTTTTTAATATCCATTACACTCTTGATTTTAAGTCTATCAGCTGTTTTTTTATCAACCAAGTATCCTTGCAATCCACCTTTTGACATCACGTTTCCGACAGCTTTAACCTTACCTTTGGCTTCGGCAATATAAGTGTCATGTGTACTAAACCAGCCATTTACCCATAAATCTAAATCTCCCGCAGCAGCAGCCACGTAAAATACAGATGGTTTCATTGTTTTAGGATCATTAACTGTGTAGCCCATTTTTTCTAACGCTTGTTTATAAATTTCAGCTTGAAAGTAACCAGTATCCCAGTTAGCTCTAGCCATTTTAACTTCAGCAGCATGTACTGCACTACTAATAGTTAGTGCTGCTAAAATTGATACTATATGTTTCAAAAGTTTCATTTTTCCCCCTTAAAGATTATCGATTGCTTTTTGTAGCATGTATCAAAAATAATGTAACTGCATTTCAACTAAAAAGTGAAGAATCTCCTATATGGTAGTAAGTTATTTTTAAAATTTGATATTAAGTAGTTATTTCGGCAAATCTACTCGCAATTATATTCAATTTTAAATTGTTAGATTTTACAAAGAAGTCTATGGCTTTTTTTACTTCAACTATATAATCGTCACCATAATCATCACAAAGTATAATCTTTCCTTTACCAATTTTTTTACACAAGGTATTTAAATCATTTAATACTGTGTTGTAACTATGGCCACCGTCAAGAAAAACGTAATCTATGCTTGATAAATCTAAATTTTTAAGAACAATATTAGTATCACCTTGTATTAATTTAACATTATTCTCATATTTTTTTAGTAATTTAGTAATACTCTCCAGTGAGTTAATGTTTTCTCTTTTAATAATATTATAATAAAAATTTTTTAGTGGGTTTGAAAATTTATGTTTTTGTAAAAAACTTGGTTGAATTTCATCGGTGGTAGAGGTGACGAGATCCTCTGATCCAAAATAATCTACTCCTATATAATTAAAATTATTTCCATGTATTTTTGACAAGTAATCACAAGTATTTCTTGCGGTAACACCACAAAATACACCTATTTCTAGAAAATTATTAGGATTGTGTTTTTTTAAGTGATCAAAATATATATCACCCCAAGGGGCTTTAAGACCTGATTTTCTCCAATATAATTTATATTTCACTTAAACTATTGGGCGAAAACTTCGCCCCAGGTTCCTGTTGTCGAAGCTTTAGAATATTCAGTAGCTCTACCTTCGAAAAAGTTCATATGTTCAACTCCGTTAAGCATTGTGTCTAACCATGTTAATGGGTTTTTCTTAACGTCATAGATTGGATTCAGACCTAGTTGTTCTAATCTTCTGTTTCCAATAAATCTAATGTATTGCTTCACTTCACCGGCTGTTAAACCGTCTAAGGGACCCATTTGAAAAGCAAGATCAATGAAAGCATCCTCATGTTCAACGATTGTTTTACACGCGCTGTATATTTCATTTTTAAGTTTATCATTCCAAATTTGTGGTTCTTCTTTTATAAAATCTTTAAAAAGTCTAATCATCGAATTGCAATGTAAAGTTTCATCTCTTACTGACCAAGTAACTATCTGCCCCATCCCTTTCATTTTATTATGTCTAGGAAAATTTAACAATATTGCAAAACTAGCAAACAACTGAAGGCCTTCTGTAAAGGCAGAAAACACCGCCATCGTCATAGCTATGTTGTGTTTTGATTTGACGTCAAATCCCTGCATGTAATCAAACTTATCTTTCATTTCCTTGTATTCTAAGAAAGCAGAATATTCTGTTTCTGGCATACCAATTGTATCAAGTAAATGAGAATACGCAGCTATATGAACTGTTTCCATCGAAGCGAAAGCTGTCATCATCATTAAAACTTCTGTTGGTTTAAAAACAGTTGTATAATGTCTTAGATAGCAATTATTAACTTCTACATCTGCTTGTGTAAAAAATCTAAAAATATGTGTTAAAAGATTTTTTTCAGCGGGTGTTATATTTTTTTGCCAATCTCTAACGTCGTCCCCTAATGGAACTTCCTCTGGTAACCAGTGAATTCTTTGTTGAGTTAACCACGCATCATAACACCATGGATATCTAAAAGGTTTATAAACTGGATTTTCAACTAATAGACCCATTTTTTTTGGTTGAATTATCTCTGACTTAGTTTTTTCTGCTACTGACATGATAAACACTCCTCATAATTGTTTTCTTCGTTATTTGATTGGTTTTTTTTCTTATAAATGTTTTTTGTTACATCCGTAGATGATCCGGCAGTAACGTTTTCTGCTCTTTGTATTGATTTAGATCTGCAATAATAAAGACTTTTCAAGCCTTTTTTCCATGCCTGGAAATGAATATCGTGAAGTTCTTTTTTATGTATATCCGCAGGTACAAAAACATTTATTGATTGCGCTTGTGAAATATGGGGCGTTCTATCTGCGCCTAATTCAATTATCCATCTTTGATCGATCTCAAAAGCTGTTTTAAAAGTATCTTTTTCTTCAGGTGTTAAAAAATCAAGATGAGATACTGAGCCTTGATTAGTTGTAATGCTGGACCATACATCCTCATTATTTTTTTTATACTTTTCTAAAACTTTTGTTAAATACTTGTTTCTAACATTAAAAGAACCCGACAACGTTTTATGGGTATAGCTATTTCCAGATATTGGTTCAACACCAGCAGAAGTTCCGCCACAGATAATAGAAATCGAGGCTGTGGGTGCGATGGCAGTTTTGTTAGAAAATCTTTCTTTAATTCCGTATTCAGCAGCATCTGGACAAGCGCCTCTTTCATCCGCTAATTTAACTGAAGCTGCGTCAGCTTTTTCTTGAATATTTTTAAAAAGTTTTTTATTCCAAACTTTGCTCATAACGGATCCAAATGGAATGCTTTTTTGTTGAAAATATGAATGTAAACCCATAACACCTAAGCCAACGCTTCTTTCTCTCATGGCAGAATATTTTGCGTTTGCAAAACTATCTGGCGCTTTATTAATAAAATCGCTCATTACGTTATCTAAAAATCGCATTACATCTTCAACGAATTGTTCATTATCTTTCCATTCATCGTAAGTATCTAAATTTAATGATGACAGACAACAAACTGCTGTCCTTTCTTTTCCATCATTATCAATTCCCGTTGGTAAAGTAATTTCACTACATAAATTTGAAGTTTTAACTTTTAAACCAGCAAGTTTATGATGTTGAGGAATTTGTCTATTTACAGTATCAATATAAATAATATAAGGTTCACCAGTTTCAACTCTTGCTGTTAAAAGTCTAATCCATAAATTTCTTGCTGGTATAGTTGATTGAACCGAACCATCTTTAGGGCTTCTTAAAGCCCACTGGTCGTCGGTTTCAACTGCTCTCATAAAAGCATCGGATACCAAAACTCCATGATGCAAATTTAAGGAACGTCTGTTAACGTCGCCGCCTGTTGGCCTTCTCATTTCAATAAACTCTTCTATTTCGGGATGATCAATAGGTAGGTAGCATGCCGCCGAACCTCTTCTTAGAGAACCTTGGCTAATAGCTAGTGTTAATGAATCCATAACTTTAATAAACGGAATTATTCCTGAAGTTTTTCCAACTCTACCTATTTTTTCACCAATTGATCTCAAATTACCCCAGTAACTTCCGATACCACCTCCTCTGGCAGCAAGCCAAACATTTTCACTCCACAAATCTAAAATACCAGTAAGACTATCATTGGCCTCATTTAAAAAACAAGAAATTGGCAATCCTCTTTCTGTTCCGCCGTTTGACAGGACAGGTGTGGCTGGCATAAACCATAAATTGCTAATGTAATTGTAAATTCTTTGAGCGTGTAAATTATCATCAGCGTATACGCTTGCTACTCTAGCAAATAAATCTTGATAACTTTCATTCTGTCCTAAGTATCTGTCTTTTAACGTTTCTTTTCCAAAATCAGTAAGGTTAGAATCTCTAGATCTATCAATTTTTATAGTTATTCCTTTTTCATTTTGAAATAATTCTGTTTCACCACTTAAAGAAAAAAGATCGGGTTTTTTAGGGCCATTATTATTTTCGATTTGGTTCTTTTGACCTATACTGCCCACAGCTTTTTCTATTGCCAAAGATACGTTTTTATTCATATTATTACTTTTTTAGTGATCAATTTTTATAAAACAACTATATGTTGTGCTACAGGTACGTTAATATACTATATAAACACAAAATCAATAGAACATTATACGAACATTTAAAAAAATTTGCAAGTGGAAAAGTATGTTAATAAACAACTTTTAAAAGGAAAAAATGATTAATGTTGATTAACTCAAATGGCTTTAGAGAGTATGACGCAAGGTGGATATATAAAAAAGATATCGACTTGGAAGGAATAACGAATCTTGGAAAAGGCTTGGGCACACAAGTCATCAAACATACTAGGAAGAAAAATCCTAGAATTATAGTTGGTCATGATTACAGGTCTTATAGCGAAGAAATAAAGAAAGCTTTAAAAAATGGGTTAATATCAACAGGTTGTAATGTTGAGGATATTGGTTTGTCCTTATCACCTACAGTTTATTTCGCACAATTTAACCTAAATAGTGATGCTATTGCAATGGTTACAGCCAGTCACAATGAAAACGGTTGGACCGGTGTAAAAATGGGAATACAAAAAGGCTTAACTCATGCTCCTGATGAAATGAGTGAATTAAAAGAAATTACATTAAATCAAATATTTATTAAAGGTGAAGGTTCTGAAAAAGAAATAAAAAATTTTAAAGAAATCTACATTCAAGATTTAATTAAAAAAAATAAGATAAAAAGACCACTTAAAATAGTCGTTGCATGTGGTAACGGTACAGCAGGAGTATTTGCACCTCAAATACTTAGAGGTATAGGGTGTGAAGTTATAGAATTAGATTGTAATCTAGATCATACTTTTCCAAAGTATAATCCCAACCCAGAAGATTTAAAAATGCTTCGTGAAATTTCAATTTGTGTCAAAGAAAACAATGCAGATATTGGTTTTGGTTTTGATGGTGATGGAGATAGAGTTGGTGTTATAGACAACAAGGGTAATGAAATATTTTCAGATAAAATTGGGTTACTAATTGCGAGAAATCTATCAAAAAAATATAAAGACTCAAAATTCATAGTAGATGTAAAGTCAACGAGTCTTTATGAAAAAGATGATGTATTAATAAAAAATAATTGTAAAACAATATATTGGAAAACTGGACACTCTCATATTAAAAGAAAGGTAAATACAGAAAGGGCCTTAGCTGGATTTGAAAAAAGTGGCCATTTCTTTTTTAATCAACCTTTGGGATATGGATATGATGACGGAATTAATTCAGCTATACAGGTGTGTAATTTGTTTGAAAATGAAAATAAAAAAATGAATGAAATTATAAATTCATTGCCAAAAACATATCAAACACCAACTATGGCTCCTTTCTGCAAAGATGAAGAAAAATATAAAGTTGTAGATCAATTGACAAATGATTTTAAAATACTAAAACTTAAAAAAATAAAAATAGACGGGTTAGATATTGAAAAAATTTTAACTATAAATGGAGTTAGATTTTCTTTGGTTGATGGATCTTGGGGTTTAATTAGAGCATCTTCAAACAAACCCTCTTTAGTAGTTGTTGTTGAGAGCCCAACTTCTAATGAAAGAAAGATTGCAATTTTTGAGTTTATCGATGGACTCCTACAGAAAACTGGTAAAATTGGAAAATATGATCAGAAGATCTGAAGCCGAGGTGGCTTAAGTCTCCCTCCACCACCTCTGTCCATACTTTACATGATTCGTTCTAAATAATTTAACTCGTAATAGTTGAATTAATATTTCAAATATTCAACAAGAAAATTTGTAGCAACTATTAAAAGAAAAATACCAAAGTAGAAACTAATTTTATTTTTTTCTATTCTATGAACTGTTTGAGCACCTACTCTAGCCATAAAAGTTGTTATTGGAAAAAATATTAAAAGTGCTGGTATATTAATAAAGCCTAGGCTCAATGGGATGTTAACATTTAAATAACTACCTGATATAAAAAAGCCCATTGCTCCAAATAGTGCTATAAGAAAACCAACGGCTGCGGCACTCCCAATCGCTCTATTAATTGAATATCCAAAAAATTTAAGTATAGGAACGTTCATGATGGCTCCACCGATTCCCATTGGTGCCGATACAAATCCAGATATAAAGCCAAAAAAAATCTTATTACTAAGTTTAACTTTTATTTTAGGCTTAACTTTTCTCTCTTTTAACAAAAGCAAATAAAAACCTAAAAAGAAAATAACTATACTAAAAAAAAGCAAAAGAGACTTTGTGTTTAGATTGGCTGCAAAAATTGTACCCAAAATTACTCCTAAAATAACAAATATTCCATAACTTTTAACTATATCAAAATCAACAGCCTTAAATTTATAATGTGTGTATACAGAAACACATGATGTAGGGATAATTATCGCAAATGAAGTTCCAACAGCGAGATGCATTAAATAAGATTGATTTAAATCAAAAAAACCAAAAACAAAAAATAAAAAAGGGACAGTAATCAAACCACCTCCAATACCAAATAAACCAGCAAAGAAACCTACTGGAATCGCAGTAAAAGCCATTATTAAAATAAAAAATAAAATTTGATTTTGAGAAAAGTCTTCCACTGCTATCTTTCTAATGAGACCGCATTATTATTTTTAAAATGGTCCATTATATGGTTTATCTTTTGCAAATCAGCATTTCTTATGCACATATTTTTAGAGAGATATTGTTTCCATGCTTTTGAACCATTCTGTCCGTGAAACAAACCTATTGTATGCCTCATGATATGATTTAATTGAACTCCTTTTGATGTTTCATCTTCTATATAGGGAATTAATTTTTCCATAATATCTTGTCGACTAGGAATATTATTGTTATGAAAAATATCTTTTTCAATTTCTGCTAAAAAATAAGGTGAATGATATACAGCTCGACCAATCATCACGCCATCAACTTTATTTAAGTGTTTTTTAATACAATCAATTTTATCGATACCGCCGTTTATTATAACTTCCTCTTTTTTAAATTCATTTTTTAATTTATATACAAAATCATAATTTAATGGAGGTATAGTAAGATTTTGTTTTGGACTTAGTTTAGACAGTATTGCTCTGCGTGCATGAATTATAAATTTTTTTGATCCAGCGTTTTTTATTTTAAAAATAAAATCTTTTAAAAAATCAAAATTTTCAATATCATTATAACCAATTCTTGTTTTTGCCGAAACTGGCAAGTTAGTTGCTTTACACATAGACGCTATGCATTCCGCAACAAGATCTGGTTCTTTCATGAGGCAGGCACCAAATTTGTTTTTTTGAACTTTTTTACTAGGACAGCCTAAATTTAAATTAATTTCTTTATATCCGTAATCTTCTGCAATTTTACAGGCTTCCGCTAATTCTTTTGGGTTAGAGCCTCCAAGTTGTAATGTTACAGGATTAGTTATTTTTTTAAAAGATAATAATTTTTTTCTATCACCTTTTATAATTGCGTTTGCGACAATCATTTCAGAGTAGAAATGTGTATTTTTACTTATTAGACTAAGAAAAAATAACTCATGTCTATCAGTGCAATCCATCATAGGTGCGACAGAGACCGTCTTAATCATAAATTATTATATTTTTTCAGCTTCTTCTTTTATTTCACTGGAAGTTTCTTCAGCTTCTTCTGTTATTTCATTAGGAGTTTCTTTAGCTTCTTCTGTTATTTCATTAGGAGTTTCTTTAGCTTCTTCTTTTAATTCAAGGGGAGCTTCTTCAGTCTCCAAATTTTCTTCACTTATTTGAGGTTGTTCAGCATTAAGTTCAGATAATGCCTCGTCTACTAAACTGGGTTTTTTAACTTCAGGAATTTTTCTAGTTCTTTTTGAAGGTAAGATAGCGACACCACTTTTGGAAATTTGTCCTTTATAAAGATTTTCAAACTCATCGTTCGCCTCTTCTTCCGTCTCCTCGACTTGCTGAACTTCATCTGGTTCTTTTCTCAATCTTGAAATTGCGCTTTTTTTTAAATCATCAATTTCAGCTTTGCCACTTCCAATTTCTCGTAAGGCAATGACAGTTCTTTTATCATCATCTTCTTCCACCAATAATGCAGCTCCAGAATTTAATTGAGTTGTTCTTTCTTTTGCCAAAAGAACTAGATCATATTGATTATCAATTTTTTTTAAACAATCTTCTACAGTTATACGTGCCATAATGCGTTTTATTTATTCAATTAACATTAATAAATCAAGCTTATTCTGTTTTTTTAATTGGTTCCAGCGTAGCTCTAAAGCTCATTAATAGGCTTAAAGAGAGAATAATGTAGACTCCACATATTAAGGCTAAATCTTCTACGGTAAATCCTTGATCAATTAAAATTCCAAATACCGCAGTTCCAAAGGCTGTGGAAAAAACCATGAGCGCTGTAGTTAAAGCTTTAATACTGCCAATAAACTTTACCCCATATATCTCTGCCCAAGTTGAAGACCCTAGGACCATAGCAAAACCATTGGACACGCCGACTAGACCAAAAAAAACATAAGCATAAATCTCATGACGATTATAAAACAAAATAATCATGGCTAAAAGTAAAGGAATATTTATTACTGGAATTAATTTTCGACTTGTAAACTTATCTACTAAAAAACCAGAAAAAAAAAGAGTAATAATAGAGGTAATAGAATAAACCATAAAAGATTTTGGAATGGTGTAAACGTCCCACATTTTAGAATCAGCGATAAATGATTGATATACAAAAACACCCGTTACCATCCAGGGCATCGCAAGCAAATTCAGGGACACTATATAAAATCTATAATCTTTAATTACTTCACTTCTTTTCCAGTTTTTAATTTTATATTTTTTTAGTGAGGGATTAATATCTATTTCTCTTGAATCTAAATTAATAGATTTAATAGTGCTTAAAATCACAAAAGGTAAAAACAATATAATTAATATTGCAATACCTTGCCAAACTGTTCTCCAAGAATAAATAAGAAATAAATAAGTTATTAGTACTGGTAAAATAAATTCCGCTGTAGATAAACCAAACCAAATTGTACTTAACGCCCTACCTCTAGACCTTTCAAAAAATCTTGAAATTGTTGTTGTTGATGTGTGGCTCATTAAACCTTGGCCAGAAAATCGCATTAAAAATATACCTATTGCCAAAAAATAAACACTGTTAATAAAAGAAAAAAATAATGTAGAAGCAAATAGCAAGATGACTACAAACAAAGAGTAATTTAAAATTCTATAGTCATCTATTTTTTTTCCCGCCCATATAAGCAATAAACTTGAGCATATAGTTGCAGATGCGTAAATACCACCAAATTGACCGTGAGAAATACCTAATTCATTTCTTATTGGCGCATTAAACAATCCCAAAAAAAAACTCTGTCCAAAACTTGAAAAAAATGTAAATATAAAACCAAATATAATTACTTTTTTATTTAACAAAAGATTAATCATTTATGAGTTGTAAAGTTTCTTTCATTGGTTTAGGCGTGATGGGTTACCCTATGGCTGGTTATATATCAAAAAGCGGTCACGCTGTAACTGTTTATAATCGTACAAAAACAAAAGCTGAAAAATGGGCTAAGGAATACAAGGGCAAAGTAGCAGACACGCCGATGGATGCAGCAAAAGATTGTGATTTTATCTTTACATGTGTTGGAAATGATAATGATCTTAGAGAAGTAACTTTAGGTGATAAGGGTTTGTTCAAAACAGCTAAAAAAGGTTCGATCTATGTTGATAACACAACTGCATCAGCAGATATAGCTAGAGAACTTTATAAAGAAGCAAAAACAAAAGGATTTGAATTTTTGGATGCGCCTATTTCTGGTGGTCAGGCTGGAGCTGAAGGCGGAGCTTTAACAGTAATGGTTGGTGGAGATGAAGCTCCATTTAAAAAAGCAGAACCAGTTATCGATTGTTATAGCAAAAAAATAAAATTACTTGGACCTTCTGGAAGTGGACAATTAACTAAGATGGTTAATCAAATTTGTATTGCAGGATTAGTTCAAGGTTTATCTGAGGCAATTAATTTTGGAATGAATGCAGGATTAAATATGCATGATGTAATTGAAGTAATATCAAAAGGTGCTGCTCAATCTTGGCAAATGGAAAACAGGCATAAAACAATGATTGAAGATAAATTTGATTATGGTTTTGCTGTTGACTGGATGAGAAAAGATTTAAAAATAGCTATGGATGAAGCTAAAAAAAATAACTCTCCTCTACCTATAACAAAAATTATAGATGAGTATTATGCTGAAGTTCAAAAAATGGGTGGCCAAAGATGGGACACTTCAAGCTTAATTAAAAGATTTAGAAAATAAATCGTGTCA